>LWDU01037579.1_pt1 | contig 91987 bp, 87 predicted proteins | sample 727161 | NCBI WGS metagenome assembly LWDU01 (sample SAMN04566230, study PRJNA314399) | hydrothermal vent metagenome | isolation source: deep sea hydrothermal plume seawater | place: Mexico: Gulf of California, Guaymas Basin | collected 2004-07-11 | reverse complement strand
ACCGCGGCAGCTGATTCCCTGCAGGATCTCTGGGCTAATACAGCCAGACGAGGCCTTCTTTCCAGGCCTCAGCCGCAGAGTACGGGAGGATGTCAACCTTGAGGGGCAAGGAGAGTTCGTCGCGCTTCATCGCCGGTGTGAGCAGCGACTGCTCCGGCAGGGTCACACTCATCCTCAAGTCTTCGTTCTCCTGAACCTCAAATCCAGGACAGGCCCAGCGCTGAGTACGGCCTCGCAGGAGCAGGCGGTAGCGTCCAACACGAACAGCAGGCCAGACGCCAGGGCCAGTGCGCAGCCGGCGGGCGGGAATCGCGGAGACCTTTCGCCAGGCGCGCTCCTCGCTTTCGACCACACTTGGGCGACGCACCCGCCGTTGTAGCTCAAAGCGCATACCAGCGAAGCCGCCCTCAGGGAGCAACCTGTCCAGCACAAACTCCAGCCGCAGGCCACGCTCGATGTGGATCTCCACTTCGTGACGGCCCGCATCAAGTACGTGAGGAGGGCCATACTCTCCAAGGGCCATGCCAACCGGACCAACCGAAATGCGCCAATTGCCCGGTTCCAGGTAAGGAGACCTGAAGCCCCCCTCAAAGGTGCAACGGGTGCGGGGCAGACTTGCGCTGTCCAATTGGGTCTCGGGATGCTCTAGACCCTCGGGCAGGAACCACACATCCAGGGAACCGCTCGGTCCCCCGTGGCGCTCCATGAGGCGCCCTTGGACCTGAGCGAATTTGCTGGCGAGGATTTCCACCACCGCCGACTCTCCTTCGGGCACAAAGACTGTTTTTTCGTTGCGCACTCCCTCAGCTGATTCAAGCGCCGCGATCCAGGCCCCGGGTTGAATCAGGACCCATAGCCCCGCTTCCACTTCACGCTCTTCTGCGACTCCGTCGGGCAGGGCCTCACGCAGAAAGACCCGGTCTCCATCATCTGGCTCGAGGGAGATCACCTTGAGCCGGGTGCTGACAGATTGCACCAGCCTGGAACCACTAGCAAGGTCGACAGAAGTGGTAGCGACCTGGGCCTCGGTCGGATCCTGGGGACCTTCTACGGGCTGCGCACCACCAAAGGGCTGAGCCAGCTGCCAGATGAAGCCGGCCACAATAAACGAGACACCGAAGAGAAGAGCACGGGGGGAGATCATCCAAAGTGGATCGGCGCAATCAGCCCCTGATCTCCACCCACAGAAGGGGTGCTCCCACCTGATGTCTCAGTTTGAGTCAACCTCGGCCTAGGAGTCCGACCAAAGAACCACCCTGCGACCCTTGCGAATGTCGTCTTCGCTGACCGTGTACACGCCCGAGTGACCAGCGCAACTCCAACGCAACTCGCCCCCCATCACATCACCGACAACCTGTCCATCGCTGGGATAGGGGAGTCGAATCCTTGCCTCGCCATCAGCCCCTGCTGTGGCACGCGCCCGATGCATCAAACGCTGGCCATCGGAGAGGCTCAAGGGCAGAGCCACCTGCAAGACCTCGCCAGGATCCACCCTGGCCACCAGAATTGCGCCTGGAACCACTTCATAGATCCGAGCTCCGGGCAGGGGATCCGGATCCTGAGCATGAACGCGATCAAAGAGTTCCAGAGGCGACTGGTGCACCAATCGCAAGAACCCTGGGACCTCTCGGAACTCCACAAGGCGACTCACGAGGGCACCCGCTGGAATTGCATCCACACCAAGGTTCTTGATCCAGGGCTCCTGATTACGCTGCCAACGACTGGTCACCAAGATGTGACTGACCCGCTGACTTGAAAGAGACTCTCGCAACTCTCCATCGTCCGTGCTCGCCAGAGCAACCCACGGGGCAAGGAAGGTATCGCCTCCCAGATAGGCCCCAAAGTTGCTGGCCAGAGTCCGCCGCCGGGCCAGCCACTCGATCCCGTGCCCCAGGTCCCATTGGGCCAAGACAGCCCTCTCGGGACCCGGATCGGGTTGCCTGCGCAACCAACGGCAGGCCTCGCGGATGCTGCGATGAGAAGTCAGGGTTGTGGACTCTCGGTCAGACAAGGCAGATCCCCTGGTCCAGTCTGGAACTCCCCCAGGCAACCAACCATGAATCCCAAGCAAGAGCATCGCAGCCCCCAAAGACCAGAGCCGAGGGCGCCGAGCCACAAGATCGAGAGAACCAAAGGCAACCCCCCCCAGAACAGCCATCAGGGGCACCAGAGTCTCGATGAAACGCACTTGCTGACAACCTGCCCAGAGAACACCCAAAAACATGAACCGCCAGAGCAACATCTCTCGCCGCCAAGGAAAAATCAGGCCCCAGGCGGCCAGTACGAGCCCGGGACCGGTCCAGTTCAGGAGGGCCGCCCCTGGTGGACGGCTCTCACTGATGCTCCCAATGAACGAATCGCGAGCACTGACCCAAGCCAGGGCGCGCTGAAAACCAGCCTGCGCTTCCCCTGGCACCCCCGCAATCACCAGGGCCCCCACGACCAAAGCAACGACTCCACGCAGAACCCAAGGACTCCGTGGTGACCAGGCTAGCGACAAGAAGCACAAACCCAAACATGCTGCTACCAAAGGGTGCATCAACGAGGGTTCAAGTAAACGACTCCAAGGCCAGGGACTGCTCAATCCCATTGGCAAGAGAAACAGAGCTACACTGACGAAGTAGAGCAACGCCGTACGAGCTAGGTCTTTTGCTCCTTGGGAACTCGGCCCCGCCCGCCAACAACCAAAGGCAAACAGGGGTGCCGCCAGACCCATCAGACCCGAGCACGGCAACCAGATCGAAATCCCCACAGCCAGGGTCCCCGCCGCGGCAACAGTGCGCAGAACAGGAACGCCATCAGAAGTGACCCGCAGCAGGGAGTCGAGCAACAACAGACTCAGCACGATCAGACCTGAAGCCAGCGCATGATGGTCCCCCATTCCCAGGAACGAATAACGCAAAGCCGCCGGTGCAAGGGCTACGACACTGCCGGCCACCATGGCTGCTCCCAATGCACCCGTGCCTCGCACCAGGAGTGCCGCCGCCAGGGCTGCGACCAAGGCCTGCAACGCACCAAACACCACTGCCGAAGAACCCACGAACACCTCGACGAAGGCATCCCTCGCCGGACCTGCCTGAGCTGGAGCAAAGGGCGCCGCAACCAACCAAAGCAAGCGTGTAAAGCCACCTGGCCAGGGAATCGGCGCTCCCTTCAGGTCTACTTCAACTCCCTGCAACTCTCCCTGAGTCAGGAGCGGATCACGCCCAGCAATCGCGCCCCCATCCCCGAGCGCTCGCTCCAGGCGACGCATGTGGTAGTGCCCGTCAGGATCAAAAGTGCCGAAACTCTCGCCCCTCTCGACCCCCAAACCAGGCTCCAGCACCGTGCGCGTAGTTACCCGGGTTGTCGCCGCCAGGAGCACCACCCCGAGCAAGACCAAAGCCAGGCCAGCACGTGGGATGAGATCAGTGTCCTGGCTTCGAATCAATCCACTCGCGCCCTCAAGAAACGCTGGCACTCTTGCGCCACTTCAACAAGCACCTCTCGCTGTTCTTCGAAGAGCGCCTCTCGATCCGGCAGGGGTGTCCACGAAGAATCATAGACCGCCAAGAAATCCCGTTTGGGTAGCAGGGGCAGGCTGAAGATCCCAGACGAAGTCCAGACTCCCAGATGTGCCCACGCGCCCATTACCCGGGCGCGCTCCGCAGGCGGCTCGAGAAGGCTGTGTCCCAAGCTGTAGCCCGCGCGCAATTCAGGATCTGCGCCCAGACACTCCAGAAGAGTGTTGGACACATCCAGGTGACTAGTGGGGCGCAACTCAACGCCGGGCTCAACTCCGGGGCCGGACATCAGGAATGGCACGGCCACCTGAGCTTCAGTGAAGTTCGAAGTGTGCCCCCAGAAGCCATGTTCACCAAACTCTTCCCCATGGTCGCCGGTGATGATCACGAAGGGCTCTGAGAGCCCTTCATATTCGGCCAGGGAATCCAGCAGGCGCCCTGCAACCTTGTCGCTGTGGTGCACTGCGTTGAGGTAGGTGTTGTGCACCTCTTCGCTCAGTTGCTCGTACTCGGGTCCCCGGGGTGTGGTACCCAGGTCAATGTAGTTCAGGTTTTCCAAGGCCGGTTGGTAGGGTCCGCCGGGATTGAAATAGGGCTGGTGGGGTGAATCCAACAGAATGAAGCAGAAGAAGGGCTGCTCGGAGTCTCGCTCGGACAACCATTGCTCAAAAGCCTCCACCACCAAGGTGTCCTTCACATCCGAGCGCCGGGTCAAGGGCCTTCCTTCTTGATCCAGGAACCGGTCTGTCACCTGCTGCGGATCGAGACTGCTCCAGGCGGTCAAGCGGAACTCGGGAAAGCTCATGGAGGCGGCGGAGAACACCCTGACTTCATAGCCAGCCGCAACCAGAGCAGTAACCAGCACGGGGGAAACCTGCTGCTCCAAAATGTGCTCCCAATAAGCCCCATGCAGGCCATAGAGCATGCCCAGCAGGCCGAAACGGGTGGAGTTCCCACTGGAAAGATGGTTCTCAAAGCTGCGCGCCTTTTGTGCAAAAGCGTGCAATTGGGGAGTGAGGTCTGAGTCGAGAGCATCCCGACGCCAGGAGTCCAGCACGCAGATCAGCACATCCGGGGTTCCCTGGTCGCTGGAAATCAAGGGCTGACTCTGGGGCCAGGAGATCTCGGTGTTGTCAGGACGAAGGTACTCGCCAAGCAGACCTGCGCCCACGGGATCCAACAACTGGCTGGGACGCAACTTGAGCCCCGGAACTCCACTCGTCGCAGCCAGCACCTCCACCTCTCCGGTCCATTCCGCCGCACCCCAGACCGCTTTTTCAAGGACCACGAGGGGCATCAGGAAGACCAGGGATACGAACGAAGGGCGCAACAACAGTCGAGGCCGACGGCCGACAAGGACACGCCCACTCTCCTGACGCACGCGCCAATTCCAAAAGAAAAGTTGCAGCAATACGGCAGTCAGAAAAACCAGAGCCGCGGTGATCCAGATGTAGGGTCCCAAGACCAAAGCGTCTCCCGAGCCCTCGGTCATCACCAAATTGACGAAGGTCTCGTTCAGGTGATAGCGCATGATCCGAAAGACCACTGTGTCAGTGTAGAGCAGGATCAAGAACCCTCCTCCGATCAATGCCTGCAAGAGTCCAATCCATCGCCAGGCCCGGGATAGCCTCAAGGCCAGGTAGAACAGAACTCCTGGCACCAACCCCAGCAGAGCAACGCTGGAAATCAAAGAGATAGCGCTGTACAGCCGGATCCAGGGGGCAAGATCAGCGGGCCCGCGAATCAGCCACAAGCTGCCCACCAGGGCCCCGACCGCAATCAGCAGCAACCAGAGCTGAAACGACGCGTGCACCAGAGCAGGCCTGGGGGGGGTCCCCCGGACGGGTGGCTCTTGCATGGGGGGTGGCAGAGTTGTGGAGGCGCTGAGCATCGAAGACATGCCATGTTAGTCCGAAAGTGGGCACCTGTTCATGCAGGAAAGGGGCGCAGGGTGCTGGAACAACTCGTGGGAGCCTCCCAGCCCGCACCAACCCGGAAGATTGGGGTTGCCTCCATGGGGGGGGGGGGCAGATACCCTTCCGGCCCTGCATGGAGAGGTGGCAGAGCGGCTGAATGCGCGACATTGCTAATGTCGTGACCTCGTAAGGGGTCCGCGGGTTCGAATCCCGCCCTCTCCGCCAGGGCCCTCGCCATAGCGTTCTCGTTTTCCTCGTGGTAGGTTCGAAGCTCATGATTTCTGCTTTCGAACAGACGCCCTGCGCCTCTGGGGATCCGAGTCCCCACGGAAAAGCCCAAGCGCAGCCTGGGCCGGAGATCAGGTGGCCCGCAAGAGGGGCGCTTTTGCTGGCCCTCGGGCTGGCGGCCTGCGCGCCGATCCGCACCCTGACCATTGAGTCCGATCCCGCAGGTGCTCAGGTCCGCTTGGATGAAGAGCTGGTGGGACAAACTCCCCTGACCCTGCCCTTCGATTTTCACGGTACGCGACGAATCAGCGTCTACCTTGAGGGCTATCAGGTCTGGACCGAGAGAGTTGAGATCAAGGCACCCTGGTGGGCGCGGTTTCCCTTGGATTTGATCAGCGACAACCTGATCCCATGGCGTCTACACGATGAGCATGCTGTGCATGCCGCCTTGACCCCCGGCAGCGGGCAGCCGGAAGTTACGGGCCTGGATCACTTCATCGAGCACACCACAGAGGTTCACGATCAGGAACGCCGCAGAACAAGTAGCGAATTGGAGCCCTTGCAATCAAGTCAAACCGAACCCGATGAAACCAATGGGGGGAAGTGACTGTCTCGAAACAACGCGCGTTGATCATGGGCCTGGGACTCTTCGGAGGGGGCGCGGGAGCTGCACGCTATCTAGCCAAGCAGGGCTGGCAGGTACTCGTCACCGATCTGCGCTCTGAAGAGGAGTTGGCAGACGGGCTTGCGCAACTCGAAGGAGTAGCTTGCGAGTTTCGCCTGGGCTGCCATCAGGAAGCCGACTTCGCAGCCGCTGACCTCGTGGTGGCCAATCCAGCAGTGCCCCCCAACAATCGCTACTTACGCCTCGCAGAGGAGGGAGGGGCCCACATCGTCAGCGAACTGGGGCTCTTCCTGGAAGCAGCTACCTGTCGTCTAGTGCTGATCACCGGCACAGCCGGCAAGAGTTCCAGCACCTGCTTCCTGGTCAACCTGCTTCAGGCCGCTGGGCTCAAGTGCCATCTGGGTGGCAATCTCGGAGGCAGTCTCCTGGGGGAGTTGCCCAACCTCACTTCCAGCCACATCGTCTGCCTGGAGGTCTCCTCCTATCAGCTGGAAGCCCTGCAGCAGAAGCCGCACCCGGGAGTCGAATTGGTGGCCATCACAAATCTGGGACAGGACCATCTGGAACGACACGGCAGCCTGGAGGAGTACGCCGAAGCCAAGGCGCGCATCCTGACCCTCGCAGCCCCGGGTGCCAGCGCGGTGCTGCCCACCCAATTGCACGCTGATCCGCTCTTCGCTTGTCCGCTGCGGATCCTCGATCATCCGGGCAACGGCCCTGGAGAAATGCAACTCGCACTCGAATCCGGCCCCGTGTCCCTGGCCAACCTACCCCCCATGCCGGACTTCCAACGGGCCAACGCGCGCCTGGCCCTGCTGCTGGGACATTGCCTGGGACTGACAACAAAGCAGCTGGAGAGCGGTCTCGCTCACCTTCAGCCGCCCCCCCACCGGGCCGAAGAACTGGGCCAGCGCAGAGGGGTCCGGGTGGTGGACAACGGAGTCTCGACCACACCAGAGGCCACCCTGGCGGTGCTTGCAGGAGAACCCGAGTGTGTGACCCTGGTGCTCGGCGGTCAGGCCAAGCAGGGGCTGGAATTCGATGATCTGGCTGCCACCTGCGCGCGCCGCGGAGATCGTCTCGTACTCTTTGGCCAGGCTGCGAGCTCGATTGCCCAGGCCTGCGCGCGAGCAGGCCTGGAACCGGACTGCGCCGAGACATTCGAGCAAGCGATCTACGGAGCCCTGGAAAGAACTCCTTTGGGTGGAACCCTGCTGTTTTCACCCTCCTGTGCGAGCTTTGACACCCATAAGAACTTCAAGGACCGCGCTGATTGTTTCCGCGCCCTTCTGCCTTCCCTGGACGGCCCCACCCCTCGCTAGAGGAGAAAACTGCAGCCATGGACATCGCCTCCCCCAGCATGTGCACCATGATGCAGCGCGCCCATCAACGGGCCCTGGAGTTGCACGCCCAGTCCCTGACGATCGAGCACCTTGTGGAGGTAGCTCTGAAGGACGAGGATTCCGCCGCCTGGCAGGCGGTGAGCTTTGCCTTCGCGGATCCAACGACCCTGAGCCAGGAGGTCCTGGCCCTTTCCGATGGTCTGATGGTGGTCGGATCCAAGGCGGTCTTGCCTTTCAGCCCCCTGGCGGTGGTCAGTCTGCAGGAAGCGCGCCAAGGAGCTGCGCAGAGGGCGGCCAGCGGCGTACTGCTGACCGATGTCCTGGAGAAATCTTGTCAGAATCTGCCCGCGGAAATCTGCGCCCAACTGAACGCAGCTGGCCTGCTCTTGGAGACCCTGGTCCACGCTGATGAAGAGGGCGAGGCCCTCCCCAACGAAGGCCCACTCTTCCGGCACTTCCAAAACGACGCCCGACGGGCACTGTCCCTGGCCTGTAAGACAACGGCCCAGGAGAACCTGGGTGCCATCTCGCCTGCGCATCTGATCTTGGGAACCCTGCAGGCAACCTCAAGTAAGAATCTGGCCGGTCTGGCCCTCAGCGCAGCACAAGAAGTGCTGCGTGGCCGCACGGCGGACCCGAGTCCCCCGGTGCGACGGGAGCTGGAAGCCAATCCCCAGCTGAAGGAACTGCTCCAGGCGTTGAAACCCGATGCCGACAGCTTGGACTTGCTGCTGGCCTGCCACCAGCACGGCTCGGAGGAATTACGAGCGGCCCTGGACCGACACAAGATCAGTCCTACCCTGCTGCAAAGGGCCCGCGGCGCCTGGCACGACCAGTCCTGATAAAGCTGTAGTTGACCTGGGGGCTCCTGCGGTCTATTCCTGTTAGCATGGACGAGCCCAATTCGCGGGCACCCCATTGGATCCCATGAACCTCTGCCAAAACTGCAAACAGAACCCCGCCAATGTGCATGTGCTCGGGGTAGAGGCGTTTCATGGTTTCCAAAACCCTGACAACAAGATCAAGCTGGAGCACCTCTGCGAAACCTGCTCCGCCGCGCAGGATGTGCCCTTTGCCATGCCGGCGAACAAGCAAATGCAGAACATCTGGGAGTTGCTCAGTCTCAAGGCCCAGGATGCGGCGGCGGCTGGAAACCAAGCCCCCTCCAGGAGCTGCGACACCTGCGGCATGGACCTGAAGACCTTCCAGTCCAGCGGCCGCCTGGGCTGCGAGGACTGCTACGAGACCTTTGCCCTCGTACTCACCGATGTGTTTGAACGCATCCACGGGGCCGCTCATCACTCGGGCCGACGACCCGGAGAGGACCCCGAGATATTCAAGCGCAGGACCCGCATCGAGGGCCTTGAGCGCGAACTCGAAACCGCAATCGAGCAAGAGGCCTATGAGCGGGCCGCGGGAATTCGCGATGAATTGAAGGGCCTAGAGAATTTTGAGGGTGGAACCACGCCCACCTCAGACGCCCCCTGAGCCCGCCTCAACGGTTCTCGAACAGGCTCCGCCGGCTCCAGGGAGCCCCCCTTTTGGAGAATTTTCCAATCAACCCAGGCGAGCATAAATTTCGGCATTCCTAAGTTCCAAGGGGCCCCTAGAGCATCAGGGGAGGACTTGGCATGCTATGAGGTCGCTGCCGGGTGCCACCGACAGCCACAGTTCCCCAGCAAGGGCTCAACCGTCCAGCCTTGAAGGCCGAAAAACCCATGACCTATAGAGCTTTCTCCTGACGCTCATTTCCGACGACCCCCCGTATCCAAGAACAACATGTTTGATCGTTTCACCGACCGCGCCAAGAAGGTCATGAACCTCGCCCGCCAAGAGGCGCAACGGTTCAACCACGAATACCTGGGAACCGAGCATGTCCTACTTGGCCTGGTCCAAGAGGGCTCCGGCGTCGCAGCCAATGTGCTCAAGAACATGGGCATCGACCTGACCAAGATCCGCATGGAGGTCGAGAAGATCGTCAAGACCGGCCCCAGCATGGTCACCATGGGCCAGCTGCCCTTCACCCCGCGCGCCAAGAAGGTGCTTGAGCTCTCAATGGAGGAAGCTGGCAGCCTGGGACACAACTACATCGGCACCGAGCACCTTCTGCTGGGCCTGATCAAAGAGAACGAAGGCATCGCCGCCCAGGTGCTGCTCAACTTGGGGGTCAAGCTCCAGGATGTGCGCGATGAGGTGCTCGACTTCCTCGGTGCCGAAACTGGCGAAGAGGACGACGATGAGATTTCGGTGGACGAGCCCTCCGGCGGTGGCCCTGGTGGTCCCGGGGGCAAGAGCAAGACCCCTGCCCTGGATTCCTTCGGTCGCGACCTGACCGAGCTCGCCAAGAGCGGACGCTTGGACGTGGTCATCGGGCGTGAGAACGAAATCGAGCGCGTGATCCAGATCCTCTCACGACGCACGAAGAACAACCCCGTGTTGCTGGGTGAGCCCGGCGTGGGCAAGACGGCCATCGTCGAGGGCCTGGCCCAGATGATCATCGATAACACCGTGCCCGAGATCCTGCGCGGCAAGCGCATCGTGGTGCTGGATCTGGCGCTGATGGTGGCGGGTACCAAGTATCGCGGCCAGTTCGAAGAGCGCATCAAAGCGGTCATGACCGAAGTGCGCCGGGTAAAAGATGTGGTGCTCTTCATCGACGAGTTGCACACCCTGGTGGGAGCCGGTGGAGCCGAAGGCGCGATCGATGCCTCGAACGTGCTCAAGCCTGCCCTCTCCCGCGGAGAGATTCAGTGCATCGGAGCCACAACTCTGGACGAGTACCGCAAACACATCGAAAAGGACGGTGCCCTGGAGCGTCGCTTCCAGTCGGTCAACGTGGAACCCCCCACCCCCGAACAAGCCATCGCAATCCTCATGGGTCTGCGGGATCGCTACGAAGCGCACCATCGGGTCTCCTACACGGATGCAGCCCTTGAGCTCGCCGTGGAGCTTTCCAACCGCTACATCAACAACCGCTTCCTGCCGGACAAAGCCATCGATGTGATGGACGAGGCGGGCGCCCGGGTGCGCATCAAAGCCATGGTGCCCCCGCCGGACATGCGCGAGTTGACCGAACAGATCGAACACCTGGAGCGTGAAAAGGACGCGGCGGTGGCAGGTCAGGACTTCGAGCTGGCTGCTAGCCTGCGCGACGATGCCTACCAACTGAAGCGCAAGAAAGAAGAGGCTCAAGCCGAGTGGCGCAAAGAGCAATCGGACAAGGAGCAAGTGGGCGAGGTGGACACGGACGTGATCCAGGAGACGGTCTCCAAAATGACCGGCATCCCCCTGACGCGTCTCGAAAAGGCCGAGCGCGAGCGCCTGCTGCAAATGGAAGATGAGATGGCCCAGGTCGTGATCCACCAAGACCCTGCGATCAATGCCATCGCTCGATCAGTCCGTCGGTCCCGTTCGGGGCTCAAGGATCCACGCCGGCCCATGGGTTCATTCCTGTTCTTGGGCCCGTCGGGCGTGGGTAAGACGTTCCTCTGCAAGCAACTAGCCAAGTTCATGTTTGGTGACGAAGACGCAGTGACCGTAATGGACATGAGCGAGTACATGGAGAAGCACAACGCTTCTCGTCTGGTTGGCGCGCCTCCAGGCTATGTGGGCTACGAAGAAGGTGGCCAGCTGACCGAAAAGGTCCGCCGCCGCCCCTACTCGGTGGTGCTGCTCGACGAGATCGAGAAGGCTCACCCAGATGTGTTCAACATGCTGCTGCAAATCATGGAAGAGGGTCGCTTGACGGACTCCTTTGGCCGTCATGTGGATTTCCGCAACGTGATCGTCATCATGACCTCCAACCTTGGCTCCGCCCAGATGAAGACCAGCTCAACCCTGGGCTTCGGACGTACTGACAAGTCAGACCTCAACGAGGCCGACCGGCACAAGAAAATGGAGGCTGATGTGATGGTCGAAGTGGAGCGCCACTTCCGGCCTGAGTTCCTCAACCGCCTCGATGAGGTGGTCATATTCAACCCCCTGATCAAGGATGACCTGGTACGCATTGTCGAACTGCAGTTGAACGAAGTGTCCCAGCGCCTTATCGAGCACAAAGTGGACCTGCAATTGACCAAGAGCGCAAAGGAGTTCCTGATCGACAAGGGCTTCCACCCGGACTACGGGGCACGCCCCCTGCGACGGGCCATCGAGCGCCATGTTGAGGATCCCCTTGCGGAGCACCTGCTGCGCGGCGAGGCCGATGCAGAACGCACCATATGGGTGGACATAGCTGAAGGCGCGGATTGCTTGCGCTTCCTCGACGAAGAGCCGACGCCACCCAAGAAGAAGAAAGCCAAGGCCAAGTAGAGGCTAGTCCTCTCAAGACCGGTCCAGCGAGGGTCGCCCCATACGGGGCGGCCCTCGCTGCATTTTCCGTGAGAAGTGCAAACTCATCCTCGGTAGGGAATCAACAAGAACCGTGACCGCAGTAGCCGCGAGACGAGGATCTCCCCCGTGGCCCATGTTGTCCCAGCCCGATTGGCCGGGAAACAGGCTGGCCGGTCTGTGCCACCAGCCCCCCTTGAGAGTCCATGAGTGCTTGGGAACGGGCTCCAAAGGAGAGCACTCCCATGAATACCCCCGCAGGCCCCAAGTGCGAGGGCAGGCTCGCCAGAGGACCAGATGGGACACGCCGATACCCGGCCCGGATCCCACCGTAACCCCGAACCCCGCCTTGGGTTAGTGTCCTATGATGGGCTGAACTCCTTGGGCCCTCACTCCACCCCCATCCAGCATGCAGGCACTCCTCAGCGTTCTACTAATCGCACCCCTGATTCAATCCCCGGCCGCTGAGAAGTCAAAATTGAAGGAGCAGGCCGAGGCAGCGGTGGAGCGCATCGATGCAGCCTTCAAGGACAAGACCATTGAAGCCTCACAAAAGGGCAATGCCCTGCGCGCGGAAACCGGAGTACTGCACGAGTTGGTGATCAAGCGTATCGCCAAGAGTCTCAAGCACAAGCAACCCCTGATTCGCGACGCAGCAGTTGAGAGTCTGGGGGGCATGATCCACCCAAAATCCCTCGAGGCGCTACTCTCCCACGGCAAGCGCGACCGCAAGATGATGGTCAAGCAAGAGGAGTACCATGTGGCTTGGATCAAAGCCGTCGGCCGACAGCAAGACGAAGAAGCGCTCGAAGCCCTGACCCACCAGTTGTTCTCCTACCCCACCTCGGCGGTGATCCAAGCGCGCATCTTCGCGATCGCCAACATCCGCTCGGTGGAGAGCGTGGGCACGCTGATTCAACTGATGACCGTCACGGATGCGCGCCGGATCAACAACCACATGCAAAACATGCAGACAGCCTTGATACGCCTGACCAGCATCGATCGAGGAAAGAATGTGCAGAGTTGGACTGCCTGGTGGCGCAAGTCCAAGAAGAACTACGAGCTTCCAATGAAACCTCCAATAATGAAGAAGCAGATGCAAGCCCGCTGGGACCGGTTCTGGGGCAACCCGCGCACCTATGAGCGCAACGCCAAACGCAGCAAGCGTGGTCAAGACCCAGAAGAAGATCCCAAGGACGGCGGGGATTGAAGATCGAACCGCCGGAGGAGGGCTTTGATCCCGAGACCTTTGACATGGCCGCGCGCAGGACGGCCATTGATGATGGTCTAAGCCTCTTCAATGCCGGGGATTTCTATGGGGCACACGAGTGTTTCGAGCGCTGCTGGCTGGCTGCCGAGGGAGCGTCCAGCGACTTTTGGAAAGGCCTCGTGCAGGCTTCGATCTGCTTGCACCACTTGAACCGCGAAAACATCGAAGGGGCAAGCAAGTTGCACACTGGTATGCGTCGCCTGTTGGCCCCTTTCCTTCCACAGCACGAGGGCTTCGATCTGCAGAGGCTGGTGAGCGACATGCAAGCCCACATCAAGGAACCCTCCGGTAGCCGCCCACTCCTGTGGCGGGTGAGTCCGCCCGGCCAGGACTAGGGGTCGCCCTCTGCCTGGGCCTCCTTGAGGGCCCGGCTGATCTCTGCGGGAAGAGCCCGAGCAGCCAAGGGGTGCCGGTCAAGACTGACGCAAGCCAGTTCCACTTCGGCCTGGGCCAGGACCGCATCTTCGCCCTCCCTACGCAGGACGTACTCGAAAGTGACCGAAGCCGAGCGCAGACGCTGCACACCAATCGTGATCACCAACTGATCCTCGTAGTACGCCGCTGCCCGGTAGCGAATGATCAACTGGCGCACGGGCAAACCAATACCGGTCTTTTCCAAAGCCGCATAAGGATGCCCCAGGGCACGCAGCCATTCCGTGCGCGCCTCTTCCAGATAGACCACGTAGGCTCCATGGTGCACGACACCCATCTGGTCGGTTTCCCCGTAGCGGACCCGCACACGATGCTGATAAACCATGAACAGAGACTAGCGAGCCGAGCGCCGCCATACGCCTCGCTCTTGTGAGGGAGTTTCCGCCCCTCGGCGCAGACCACAAGCGCAACCTCTTCAACAGGGCCTGGAGATGCGTCATTTCCGCGATTCCTCCGGGGTTCATCCCTCTCGGAGCTTGCAAGGAACCGCCCCACGGGGCACCCTACGCATCCTTCGGGCCTGGTCCCGGGGGGACTCCCTCCCGCGATGCAGAAAAACGACTCCAAGGGCGACCCTACGGTGGCCACCCTCCTGACCTGGTTCGTACCGGGGGCGGGGCACCTCTACTTGGGCAGGCCTCTCTTCGCTCTGGCAGCCTTTGTTGTGGTGGAAGGGATCTACCTGCTCGGACTCTGGCTGAGCGACGGCCGGGCCTTCGAGATCCTGCCCCCCGAGATGCGCAGTCAGTTCGCTCCCTTCCTTTCACCTGAGTCAGGCAACCTGGGGGCTATTCTCTTCCAAAGCTCGCGCTTCGGCTACGGAACCGGCGCCCCCTCTATCTGGCCCAGCACCATGCACCTGGGCATGAGCCTGACAGCACTTAGCGGAATACTCAATGTCCTGCTCATGTCCCGCGCGAACTTTGATGCCCGCATGACCCGGGCCTCAACCGGACTCAGACCCGAGACCGCAGCTTTGGCCAGTTGGCTCATCCCGGGCCTCGGTCAGATATTGCAGGGTCGGCACCTGCGAGGGCTGCTGATGTTCCTCATGCTGGTCGGACTCTTCACCATTGGCAGCACCATGGGCGAGGGAGCGAACCTCGACCGGGAACGGCACTTCTTTTACTGGGGCGGACAGGCACTGCTCGGCTTGCCCGCGCTGCTGACAGAAGCCATTCATGGGCATTCGCCCTTGGACCACGAGATCCCCTATCACGACCTGGCTGTGGTGATGGGCTGTGTGGCAGGCCTCTTGAATGTGTTGGTGATGCTCGATGCCTATGGCTGGAGCGAATCCCTGCACCTTGGAGAGGATCCCAAGCAGGGCCTGACCGCAAAGAACACCGCATGAAAGACATCGGCACACATCTGTTCCTCTTCGTATTGGCGAGCACAGCAATCGTGGCCATCACCACCATGTTGGCCGAGCCCGATGATGCCACAGCGCGCAGGGTCTTTTCCCACCGCTGGAGGAAGTTCATGCTGACCAGCGGGGCCGTAGCCCTCGTGATGATTCTGTTGGGGTACACCCTGGCATCGATCTAGAAATACCAGGGCGCCAAACCACAAGTTCGCAAGCTTGGCCGGGAGAACCGTTCGACTTGGAACCCCCAGACTGCGAGGAACCGAGCAGCCTGTGCAGGATGTTCATCACGACCCGGACCGCGGGCTTTGCGGTGGCGTAAGCAATCGGTCCAAACATGAGTCGAGGACACTCCGTCCTTGGGGGAGAAGAGTGTCAAGCCTGCGCCCATCCCTATTGTTATCGTGCGGCCATGCACTCCCTGAAAGAACTGCCCCTACTCCTGCTCCTCACATCTTGTGGTCAAGACGTTGTGGCGCCGCCCGCAATACGAATCCGGCTCTTCGATGCAATGGATCAAGCCACTGTTCAAGTAGCTGACACGGTTGCTCTGGAGGCCGCGCCCGCGCGTACTTTTGATCTCGATTTCGCAGAGATCCAACAGCAACTGTGGTTTGGCCGGCCAAACGGGCGCCGCATGAACTGGGACACAGAACAAAATTACGAACTAGACGACGACGGTGGCCTGGAGGGCGGCTGTCTGCGTATTGGGCCGAATGTCAAGGAAAACCAAAGTCGCGTGGCCCTGGTGCTGCCCATGCGCGGGCGAGCACGCGTGACGGTGTCCGCGCGAGTGAGGCTCACGGACAACCCCGCCTCGGACACATCAACCACGCGTGAGGTCCTGCGCCTGATCGAGCACGACGAAGAGGGCGTCGACCCATCTCGTACTCGCTCTTGGCCCACGGCGCGAGTATCACGCCGACTCGATGCGTCCGGATGGGACATCGTCGAGACCGAGATCATCACAAAGCCGGACACCCGTTCACTGGAGGTCCAGCTCATGCACCCAAGCGGCGACAGTGCCTCATCGATAACGCGCTTCGATGACCTCATGATCGAGGAGCAGCCGCTGACGTCGGCGGAACTCGTGCAGCACCTTGTCAGTCGCTATCGGCCGCGGGACGGCCAAGAGGAACTGACACCCTGGCGGTTGCGTGTCAGCCTGTCGAGCGAAGTCCGCGACTCGGTGCTGGTTCCAGTGGACAGCGTGCTCAGCATTCCGCTTAGGGTGCCCCCCGCAGTGAGTGCTCCGCACCTGCGCTTTCACATGGGTGCGCTACCCGAGACGCGACGCTCAAAAGGGGACGGCGCGCGCCTTTCAGTCGCGTTCGAGAGCACGCAGGGGATACACACAGAACTCGGCTCCTTCGAGTTCGATCCCAAGAACGAAATGAGTGACCGCACCTGGCTCGAATGCAACATCGATCTGTCCCAGATAGCCGGGAGCAACGGCCAGCTCGAATTCAAAGCTCAAGATGTAGGCGGCGAACCTGACGAACTCGACGACATCCTCGTCGCCACTCCACGCGTCGAACCTGCCACCGAGACCCCCCCCGCCTTCAACGTGCTGCTGATCGGAGTCGATACACTGCGCGCGGACCATCTCTCGGCGTTCGGCTATAGACGCAACACGACGCCAAACCTCACGGCCCTCGCAAACAAGGGTGTGCGCTTCATGCAGGCGCGCTCACAGGCCCCTTGGACCCTGCCCTCGTTCTCAACCGCGCTGACCTCGCTCTACCCGTCAGCCCACGGAGCCGGGCGTGGAGGGCACGACGAGTGGGAAGGCATCGATCCGACGACGATTGCTCTTGCAGAGGTGCTCTCGCGCTACGGCTACGAAACGGCTGGAATCGTGGCGAACGGACTGATCTCGCCGCGCTATGGCCTGGACCAGGGCTTCGACTCCTACTATGCGCAATGGGCGATGGAGTCGGCCACGAACGACGCGCCGCGCGTCATTGAGTTCGTAGATTCACACACGACAACCCCGTGGCTGATGTTCTGGCACATCATGGATCCGCACCTGAACTACGATACGGCAGATGAGTATCAAGACAAATTCACGGACCCTGACTACGCCGGTCGGTTCGCGAAGACTCGCCAGGTGCCGTTCCGCTTCCTGGATCCACGCCCAGGTCGACGCTGGTTCACACATGAAGGCCCCCCGCCCGCGCCTGAGCTCAATGAGGAGGACGCCAAGTTCATTGTCGACGCGTACGACGCCGAGATTGCCGAAGTCGACGCTGCAATCGGGAGCCTGATTGATGCCCTGCGCGCAAACGGCCAATGGGAGCGCACTATCATCGTGCTCTTCGCCGACCACGGAGAAGGGCTCGGAGACCACAACCACTACCACCACGGCTACACGCTATTCGACGACCAGGTGCATGTACCGTGGATCCTACGCATCCCGGGGAGTCACGAAGGCCTGATCGTGGATCGCCCGGTGGGTGTGATCGATATTGCGCCCACGGTGCTTGGCGCACTCGGCCTTCCGATCCCCGATACATTCCAGGGCGTCGACCGCCTCGCCGTCGATGCGCCGCAGGATGACGCCTTCGTGATCGAATACCCAAGCTACGACAGCTCGGCGCAGAAGGCATGGATGCTCGGTTCATTCAAGTACATGCACGACCCAGTCTTCCACACCGAGGCACTCTACGACACAGCTATTGACCCAGCGGAGCATGTCGATGTCTCCGCTCAACACCCCGAGATCGTGAAGCGCGCCCGCCAGGAGCTCGATACATTCCGTTGGGAGCAGTTGCAGAAAGGGCGATTTCACCTGCGCCTGCGAGGTGAGAAGGGTCAAAATCTCAAGCTGCGCATCGCGACGAACGATCTGTTCGACGCCAACTTCATTGCACGCCCGGCCACAAGCGAGCACGACTTCGAGATGGACCTGATGCGCAAGCATCTGGAGCTTGAGACCGAACTCACCAACGGTCGCTTCGAGCTCGTGTTCTGGTGCCGCGGCACCGAACTCGACTTCGAGATCACACTCGACGGCGAGCCCCTCGAAAACCTCGACCTCTCAGGAGACGGGCAGGGTGAGGTCTGGACACTACCCGCGCACCTGCCACGAGGCCAAATCGAGGAGCTGCAGTCCGATTCCCTCGACTGGCCCCGTACGGGGCGCGCTCTGCTCTGGCTTGAAGCCGGCGCAGGCAAGGTGCTTCCCGTGGTCAACACGCCAGAGGAGAACGAGATACTGCGAGCGTTAGGCTACCGCTGACCCGATGAGCGCCGGGGACTTTCCATCAGAACATGTTTCTGGAACAGTCTCAATCAACAAGACTTCGCGGGTTTCGAAAAGCAGGTTGTGCTGAAAAGTCGTAAGCAGACGCATGATCAAGCGAGCGCCATCCTCGGCGCCACTTCATCCTGCCATGAGAGCTGATCATTGACTCTGCTGGCGCGCAGCCACCACCCATAGACCTCCGGGAATCCGCCTGACGCGCCCATCCAACTCGAGGTCCACCAAACGGATCGAGGTTTCGAGTACAGGCTGATTCACTCTGGAACTCAGGCTCTCGACGCTAAGGGCATCACCCTCCAAAGCCCGCAGGATTGGATCCATGTCTCCCACATGTTCGCCCCATTCGCCCCCCGCCCGCGATGTTCCACGCAGGGATTCCAGATCGGTCAACAGCTGACCGGGCGAGCCCACGGCGGTGGCTCCCTCTCGCAAGAGACGCAAGGCCCCGAGCCCCAGAGGATGATCCACCGCCTGGGGAACCACAAACACCGCACGCCCAAGGTCCGCGGCCCAGCGTGCGGTGATCAGGGAACCGGAACGGTGGGCCGCTTCAATCACAAGGGTCGCGTCGCAGAGGGCCGCTATGATTCGATTGCGCATGGGGAAGTGATTTCGCCGAGGCGAGATCCCCGGTCCGAATTCACTTAGCAAGAGTCCTTCGTGTGTCATGCGTTCCGTAAGCGGGCCTACAGGCCAGGGCTGATCCACACCACAACCCAGCACCGCGATGGTTGCGCCGCCCTCATCAAGGACCGCCTCATGGGCGATGCCATCCACGCCCCGGGCCAGACCGCTGACCACAACGCATCCCGCCCTGGCGAGGGCCCCCGCAAAACGCTGGGCCTGGTCACGCCCGTAACTGGTTGGCGATCGGGACCCGACCACCGCCACCCGTGGTCCCAACTGCTGGAGCTCATGCTGACCGCGGGTCCAAAAGGTCTTCACCGGTGGGTCCAGACCAATGAACCCCTCAAGGGGCTTGGCCCAGCCATCAGGTGGTCGTTCCCATCGTTGAATGCTCTGCACAAGGGAATAGACGAGCGGAAACTCCGCCGGTTACACCTCTCGAATTGAACAGTTCGAAAATGCGTCACCTCGTAGGAGATCTACGAACCCCAAAGAGACCCCGAGGGCAAACACCGTCCAACGGGATACGAGCAGGAAGCAATCAGGCTGAAGGCTTGGTCGATCCTTCGCCTTTCACAAGCGCGAGCGAGGCGCTTGGCATCTTGGGCGCAGGCTCCGCCCAGGGCGCATGGAAGATCCCGGGTTGAGCATCCAGAACCCGATCTGCGCAGGCCTTGCAGGGCTTGCCGGAGGGAAGCCTGTTGAGCACCGGGGGATTCCCGATGCCCTGGGCACAGTGCATGCAGATTGCCTCAGAATGGGATGCTCTCACCCCCTCTTTTTCGACACAAGGGGCCCCCCTTCTTGAGCCCGGGACTGGGGCAACCCATGCTTGAGGCCCCCAGGCACACCCCCCTGGAGAAGCCCCAAACTGCCCGGGACCCACAATCCCCCCGCAAACCCTTCCGTCAAGGTAAGGTATTGTAGAAAAATCCCCTTTCAGCTCCCTGAAAGGTCTATTCTTTGGTCAGGTGGCCCTCCCGGACAAGATCATCCATACGGCTTCAGGACCTCTGGAATCAATCCGCACTCAAGTAGTGCCGATAATTCTCTCGATACGAAGACCACCGCCCCCAAGCACCAGCGATGCTCAAACTGACAAAGCGCACTGAATACGGGCTGATTGCCCTGACTCACCTCGCCCAAAGGCAAGGTGAGGTGGTGCCTGCTCGTGAGATCGGGGACCACTATCCGATTCCCCGGCGTCTTTTGGCTGAGGTCTTGAAGGACCTCTGCAACGCGGATCTGGTGGCTTCCACCCGCGGTGCTCACGGTGGCTATGCCCTTGTGCGCCCGGCCCAAGAACTCTCCCTGGGAGAAATCGTCAGCGCCCTCGAAGGTGCCCCCACGGTCAGCAGTTGTGGCGACGAAAATCTTCTGCATGGAGAGAACTCTTGCGATGTGCAGCCGATCTGCCCTATCCGCTCACCCCTCGTGAAAATCAAGGACAAGATCTGGCAGATGATGCTGACTACCAGTCTGGCCTCCCTTGCCGAACCCCACAAACCCTACCGCTCACTTGCCAGCCAGACACAAGCCAATGGCTTGGTCAAATCGTCCATAAAGTCCCCATGAACGGCCCCATCTACCTTGACTACCAGGCCACCACACCTGTAGATCCCCGCGTCCTGACAGCCATGCTGCCCTACTTCAGCGACGTCTTCGGCAATGCCGCCAGCCGCAGCCACCCCTTTGGCTGGAAAGCAGAAAAGGCGGTGGACAATGCGCGCGCCCAGTGCGCAGCCCTTATAGGCGCCCACGAAAAGGAGATAGTATTCACCTCGGGCTCCACCGAAGCGATCAACCTGGCCCTCAAAGGCGCGGCCAAAATGTACGCCTCCAAGGGCAAGCACATCATCACCAGTTTGTCTGAACACAAAGCGGTCCTGGATGTAGCCAAGCACCTGGAGAAAGAGGGTTACGAGATCACCTACCTGGCCCCCGACGAAAAGGGGCGCCACAGCGCAGAACAAATCGAAGCCGCCATGCGCGAGGACACGATTGTGGTGTCGATCATGTGGGCCAACAACGAGATCGGAACGATCCAACCGATTCACGAAATCGGCAAGCTCTGCAAGGAACGGGGAGTGCTCTTCATGTGTGACGGCACCCAAGCCGCAGGCAAGATCCCTGTGGATGTGAACGAGGCAGGCGTGGATCTGCTCTGCGCTTCAGGACACAAGATCTACGGCCCTAAGGGCGTTGGTTTTCTGTATGTGCGCCGCAAGAATCCTCGTGTGCGCCTGGTGGCTCAAATGGACGGAGGCGGTCACGAGCGCGGCATGCGATCGGGCACTCTGAATGTGCCTGGAATCGTCGGACTCGGTGCGGCGGCGGAAGTCGCGCGCCTTGACCTGGACAGCGATGCGGAGCATTCCGTCACCTTGCGCGAACGCTTCGAAGCCCGCGTCTTCAAAGACCTCGATCAGGTCTTCATCAACGGTGACCCGGACAATCGCCTTCCTGGCTGTTCCAACCTCTCCTTTGCCTATGTGGAAGGCGAGAGCCTGATCATGGGCATTCCCAACCTGGCGGTTTCTTCAGGTTCAGCCTGCACCTCCGCCAGCCTGGAACCGAGCCATGTGCTGCAAAGCATGGGCGTAGGCGACGAATTGGCCCACTCTTCGATCCGCTTCGGATTTGGACGACTGACCACAGAAGAAGAAGCCGACTACGCCGCCGATGAAATCATCCGCGCAGTGAACAAGCTACGCGCACTCTCACCACTCTATGAAATGGCCCAAGAGGGCATCGATCTCAGTCAGGTCAACTGGACGGGGCACTAGAACTAGGCACTCAAGAGAAGGGGCTTCAAATCCCAAGGAAAACAATAATGGCATACAGCGACAAGGTTCTCGACCACTACAACAATCCACGCAATGTGGGTTCTCTGAACAAGGACAGCAGTTCTGTGGGCACCGGCATCGTCGGCGCTCCGGAATGCGGCGATGTGATGAAGCTGCAGATCGAGGTTGAAGGCGATCGCATCGTGGATGCGAAGTTCAAGACTTTTGGCTGCGGCTCGGCAATCGCCAGTTCTTCCCTGGCCACGGAATGGCTGCGAGGCAAGACCCTGGAAGAAGCCACGGCGATCAGCAACACCGAGATCGTGCAGGAACTCAGCCTGCCTCCGGTCAAGATCCACTGCTCGGTCCTGGCCGAGGACGCGATCAAGGCCGCAGTATCAGACTTCAAACGCAAGCACTCAGAGGAGGATGCCTGAAATGGCCATCACCCTTTCCAATCGCGCAGTCAGTGAGGTCGAACGCATCATCACCGAGCAGGACCTGCCCTCGCTGACCGGCTTGCGGGTTGGGGTCAAAGGCGGCGGCTGCTCGGGGTTTTCCTACACCCTGGGTTTTGACGATCAAAAACGCCCCACGGATCAAGTGTCCGAGTATTCCGGCGTGCGCATCCTCTGCGATCCCAAGTCGTTCCTGTACCTCAACGGCACAGAGATCGACTTTGAAGAGAGCCTGATGGGACGCGGCTTCAAGTTCACAAACCCCAATGCCAGCAAGAGTTGTGGCTGCGGCGAAAGTTTCAGCGTTTAAGGATCTTGTTCCGTGGACTCCTGTCCCCAGACCTGCCTCGAATGCGGGGCCGAACTGTGGAGCAACCTCGCCTGCGAAGGCTGTGGGGCCTTGCTCGAAGTCAGCGACAAGGGCACGCCCTTCGTCGTCTTCGGAATTGAACGCCGCTGGGACATCGACAGCAAGGAATTGCGCCAACGACTCCTACGCCTGCAGCGACTGGTACACCCGGACCATGCGGGAGCCACGGACCTGGCTCAAGAAGCGACGGCGACTCTCAACCACGCCTATGAAGTCTTGGCCGATCCGTCTTTACGCGCGAACCTGCTCCTGCGCTTGCTCGGAGGCCCGGACGAGGCAGCCGAACGCCAGATGCCACAGGAGTTCTTGATGGAGGTCTTGGAATGGAACGAAACCCTGGACGAGATTGAACAGGAGAAAACGACCTCCAACGAAGAGCGCCTGATCGCTCTGCAAGACAACCTGCTCAAGCGCCGGGAAGATCTGCTCACGGAAGTGGGTACCTCCCTGACTCCCCTGCCCGAACCCAAGACCGAGACCCTGGCCCCCTTGCGCCGCCGATTGAACGCGGCGCGCTATCTGGCTCGCACCCTCTGGCGCATCCGCGAATTGCGTCTCGCCGAAGACAGCGCCTCCAACGCCCCGCGTACGCACCCCTGATTCACCCCCTCCCCCAACCAGAAGACAAAGCCGTGGGATACATCGAACTTGACGTCCTGAACAACGACGCGCCTCGCGTGGTCATCGGTATTGACCTGGGGACCACCAACTCCCTGGCAGCAATCTGGGAAGACAAGGCACCCAAAGTGTTGGCACCAGACGGCCTCAGCGCAATGGTTCCCAGCGTGGTGCATGTTCCCCAAGAGGGCAACCCGGTGGTGGGCTCTGCAGCCAGGGCCCAGGCACTGGTCGACCCTCAGCACACGGTATTCTCGGTCAAGCGCATGATGGGGCGCGGCCTCGATGACTTGGATCTGAACCACAACCCCCTGCCCTTTGCGGTGGCGGAAGACGGACGCAAGCTCGCCCGAGTCGACCTGCATGGCAAACTCTGGACGCCCCAGGAACTCTCCGCATGGATCCTGGTGGGAGTCCTGGAACACGCACGTCAGGCCACAGGTGCTGAGATCGCCGCCGCGGTGATTACTGTACCCGCCTACTTTGACGATGCCCAACGCCAAGCCACCCGCGATGCCGCACGCATCGCGGGCCTGGAAGTCCTGCGAATCATCAACGAGCCCACCGCCGCAAGCCTGGCCTATGGCCTGGGCCAATCAGAACCTCAAACCGTGACGGTCTTCGACCTGGGCGGAGGCACTTTTGATGTGTCCCTGCTTTCCATCGAAGACGGCGTTTTCCAGGTGCTGGCCACCAACGGAGACACGCGCTTGGGGGGCGACGACTTTGACCAGACCCTGGTGCAACTGGCCAGGGAAGAGCTAACAGGCCAGGTCCCCGCCGAACTCTTCCAAGATCCAGCATTTCTATCAGCTGCCCGTCTGGCTGCGGAAAAGTGCAAGCAAGCCCTCAGCTCCGATCCCGAGGCAGAGATGCATCTGGCTCTGCCCGAGTACGACCTCAACTGGCGGCGCAGAGTCACTCGCCAGGAATTCGAGACCTTGATCCGACCCCTGGTGGAACGCACCTTGCAATCCTGCCGGCGAGCCCTGGCCGATGCGGAACTCACCACCGACCAAATCGACGAGGTGGTCCTGGTGGGCGGCTCCACCCGAGTGCCGTTGGTGCGCGCCAAAGTCGAAGAACTCTTCGGCCGCAAACCTCACACCACCCTCAACCCCGATCATGTTGTTGCCCTGGGCGCAGCTGTCCAAGCCCATGTGCTCACTGGCGGCACCCGCGATGTGCTGCTGATGGATGTGACGCCCCTTTCCTTGGGAGTCGAAACCGTGGGAGGCGCCGTATCCAAGATGATCGAACGCAACTCGACCATCCCCTGCAGCCACACCGAGGGTTTCTCCACCTACGCGGAGGGCCAAACCGGTATCGACTTCCATGTGGTCCAGGGCGAGCGCGAGCTGGCCGCGGACTGCCGTTCCCTGGGTCGCTTCGAACTCAAGGGTATCCCGCCCATGCCCGCCGGCATGGCCCGAGTGGGCGTACGATTTGCCATCGACGCAGACGGAGTATTGACGGTCAGTGCCAAGGAAGAGTCCACGGGCACGAGCTCTTCAATAGAGTTCAAACCAATGCACGGCCTGACCGACGAAGAAGTCGAGCGCATGCTCGACGAGGGTTTCGAAAACGCCCAAGCCGACTTCGACCAACGCCGCGTGGTGGACCTGCATACGGAACTAGGCACCATGCTCGCAGCGATCGCCCGCAGCATGGAACCCGCCCAAGCCCACCTCGACCCCGAGTCACTGGCAGACCTGACCGAAGCCGTCGAGGCCGCTGAACAGGCCCAAACTTCCCAGGACCGCCATCAGGTCCAAGCCTCCCGGGACCGTCTCGAACAGGCCAGCCTGCCGCTGGCGGCGATCCTGATGGATGGAGTGGTGCGAGAAGCGATTACAGGGAAGAAGGTAGATGAGGTGTAGCCTCCATAGAGTGACGGAAGGTCGGCGTCGTATTCGACAATGAAGAATATGTGACACCGCGTGAAAGGAACAATGCAACCCGTAATTGTCCTCTACGACTCCGAATGCGGAGTCTGCAACCATTTGGTGGATTGGTTGATCAGTCGTGATCGACACCAACGGCTGGTCTATGCGAGCCTGCAGGGAACAACAGCCCAGACACTTCGTAAGCGCAACCCTGCGATTCCCTCTCAAGCAGAGACCCTGGTACTCGTGCGCGATGCGCCCCAGGGCGGGCAGATCCGAGTACGCGGCCGCGCCGTGTTCGGAGCCCTTGCACTCTTGCCCTGGCCATGGAGAGCACTGGGATCCCTTGGAATCCTGCCCCCAATACTCTTGGATCCTCCATATCGCCTGTTCGCCGCCCTGCGCAAGCATCTTCACCCCGCACCACCAGCGCAGTGCAAGCTCAGGCAACATGATGCGGGAAGATTCTTGCCCTGAATCGGATGCAAACAGCGCAGAGGCTGCGAGCAAGAACACACGCCCCATGCCAGGCCTCTGGCTGGACTTCAGGGTTGCAAGCGTTCGTAGTCTGAGCTGTGAACCTCAGCCATGTCCACAAAAAGCTCTGGGTGAACACACGCAGCCATGATCTCCAGAGACTCTGCCAGACGTGGTCCGGGGCGATTGAAGAATGCGTTCCCATCGGCCAAGAAGACACGGCCCTCCTGCCAGGCCTTCCATCCAAGTCGATCCAACAGAGCGCATAGCGCAGACGCTTCGGCACGGGTACGAGCCAGATTGAATCCGCACGGCTTGATCAGGACGACATCCGGTACCAGCTCCCGCAGGGCATCCTCATCAAGAGTGGGCGCGTGATCACCCGCTGCGGTGACCAATGGGACTCCACCTGCCAATTCCACCAGTTCTGGCATCCACATGCCCCCAATCATCACGGGGTCAAGCCACTCGATGGTCAGAACAGAAGGGCGCGCGTCCGCAGTGGCAGCTCGAGAATGCACGAGATCAAGCCGCGCTTCAAGGTCAGCCACAACGCGTCCGGCCACTCTCTCCAGACCCAGCAGCGAGCCCACCCGGCGAACATCGTCCCATACGTCCGACAGTCGGGTCGGGGAAAGGCTGACGACCTGGGCCTCGGAGGCAATTTCCTTCAGTGCCAGTTCCACATCCGACAGGGATACCGCACACACATCGCACAGGTTCTGGGTAACGACGACCGATGGAGCCACATCCTTCAGCGCATCCACATCCACTTCATAAATAGCGAGCACCTCACGCAGGATTCTGCGCACATCCAGGTCGATGTCGCCGCTGACTGCCTCAACCTTCACACGTGACCGGGTCAAGGTGCGGACAGCTGTCACATCCGAAGGAAAATCACACTCGTGCGAACGACCCACTAGCTGCTCGCGCACTCCCAGAGCACAGAGGATCTCGGTGGCCGAAGGCAACAGACTTGCGATGCGCGTCGTCACCGGATCAACGCGCAGCCTGAGGCTTGCAAGCAAGAGGAACGCTCAATGGACTTGGGAATAGATAGCATCTGCCTTGGCAGCAAGAATAAAATCGCTCTCGGTCAGACCATCAATCTTGTGGGTCCAAACCAGGATTTTGACTTTTCCCCAGGACAGATGGATGTCCGGGTGGTGCCCTTGCTCCTCGGCCATCTCCCCCACACCGACAGTGAATCCCATCGCCGAGAGGAAGTCATCGAATTCAAACTCACGCTGAAGATGATGACATCTGATCACTTCCCACCCGGAATCCAACTGATCGCTGAGGGCATTGAGTTCGGCAGCCGCTAGGGGTGGGACATCCCCACGGCAAGGAATGCAGTCGCGCTGAGACAGGTCATGCATGACCAACAAGGATAGGCGCAAAAATTCTATCGAGCCAGCTTTCTTCCACATCAAGCATGCGGAGCCCACTTTGGTCGCAATCAGTGGTGCCCAAAACGGCACTAGCGTCTTTGGCTGCAAGGCCATTTCAGCGGAGACGCTGGCTTTGGTCCACGCTACTCCACAAGAAGAATAGCCACCAGAGGGATCGATCGTATAGTGGCCTTCCATGTCGACAAATACTGAGCTGAAAAGAGAACTCGGACCGCTGATGCTTTGGGGCCTTGGGGTCGGATATGTGATTTCGGGGATGTATTTTGGATGGAACCTGGGGCTTCCAGAAGGTGGGCCATACGGCATGTTGCTGGCTACGGTGATGGTCACCATCATGTATGTGGCCTTCACGCTCAGCTACTCAGAGCTGGCCTGCGCGATTCCCAAAGCGGGAGGTGTCTTCGTCTACGCGCACCGAGCCTTGGGTCCGGGCATTGGATTTCTAGGCGGTACGGCGCAGATAGTTGAGTTTGTGTTTGCGCCACCGGCGATCGCGGCAGCGATAGGTGCCTATCTGAACATCAAATTCCCGGGTGTGGACACCCTGATTTTCGCCATGGCCGCCTACATGATCTTCACAGGCCTGAACATTTGGGGAGTGAAACTCTCGGCCATATTCGAGTTGGTGGTCACGGTGCTCGCGGTCATCGAGTTGCTGATCTTTGCCGGGGTCACAGCCCCGCACTTCTCTTTGGAGTCGTTTAGCCAGAATCCTCTACCCAATGGTTGGGGCGGAGCTTTTGCAGCGATACCCTTTGCGATCTGGTTCTATCTCGCCATCGAAGGACTGGCCAACGTGGCGGAAGAAACCCACAACCCACAGCGCAACATCAGCATCGGCTTTGGATCTGCCATGGGGACCCTGGTAATGCTGGCCTTCTTGACTTTCTTCTGTGCCGTGGGAGTCAATGGCTGGGAGACAGTGGTCTATGAACCGGGATCTACAGAGGCGTCGGATTCGCCCCTGCCCCTGGCCATGGGTCATCTCATGGGGCGGGATACATTCTTGTTTGGTCTGCTGATCAATGTGGGCCTGCTGGGACTGGTGGCATCCTTTCACGGGATCATCCTGGTGGCGGGCCGCGCGACGTTCGAAATGGGCCGAGTAGGTTACGCGCCGCGCTTCCTGGGCCGGACGCTGGCCAAGCGTAAGACCCCTGCCGCAGCCTTGCTCCTCAACATGTTGGTGGGTTTCGGTGCACTCTTGAGCGGACGCACAGGCGAGATAATCACAATGGCGGTCTTCGGAGCATTGACACTCTATGCAGTCTCCATGATCTCACTCTTCGCCCTGCGCAGGAAAGAACCCGATCTGGCGCGACCATATCGCGCCCCCTGCTACCCCCTGATCCCGGGAATCGCCCTGGCCTTCTCCCTGGTTTGCCTGGTGGCTTTGACCTACCACAACCCTAAGATCGCCCTGCTGTACAGCACAATCCTGTGCCTGGCTCTTGGCTGGTTCTACCTGGTGGTTCCCAAGGAAACACGCCAGCGCCAGCACACTTTTGGAGACGAAGCCCCATGAGCAACCATGAAATGTCACCCGAGCAGATCATCGAAGAGGTCAGCCAGTCCCGCGCACGGTTCGTAAAACTGGCGGTGACCGACATCGATGGGGTTCTACGGGGCAAGTATGTGCACAAGGAAAAGTTCCTTTCGGTCGTCCACGGGAACCTTGGCTTTTGCGATGTGATTTTTGGCTGGGACATCAATGATCAGTGCTACGACAACTCCCAGTTCACGGGATGGCACACGGGCTATCCGGATGCAGAAGCGCAGCTGGACCTCTCCACATTCAGATGGATTCCCTGGGAAGACGATGTGCCCTTCTTCTTGGGGGACTTCGCGCAGACCAAGGGAACTGCCCCGCCCTGCCCGCGCCGAGTACTGAAAGAAGTCATCACCCAAGCAGCAGGCATGGGCTTGCACTCCGCCTTCTCGATGGAGTTCGAGTGGTTCAACTTCAACGAGAGCGCGGACAGCCTGGCGAACAAGGGCTTCATACGACCCGAGCCCATCAGCCCGGGCATGCACGGGTACTCTATGCTTCGCACCAGTCAGAACTCCGAGTTCTTGGCTGCCCTGAACGGCGCGCTGCTCGACTTTGGCGTGCCTATCGAGAGTCTGCACACTGAAACCGGGCCGGGGGTCTTGGAAGCCGCCATTCTCTACAGCGATGCCCTCGAAGCCGCTGACCGGGCGGTGCTCTTCAAGTGGGGCACCAAAGCCATCGCCCACGACTTCGGCATCATGCCCAGCTTCATGGCCAAGTGGAACAGCGACCTGCCCGGCTGCAGCGGGCATTTGCACCAGAGCCTGTGGAATGAAGACCGCAGCACGAACCTCTTCTTCGACGCCTCAGGAACCGACGGCATGAGCGACACCTTCCGCCACTACCTGGCGGGCCAGATGCTTTGCCTGCCAGAGATCCTGCCCCTGCTGGCCCCCAATATCAACAGCTACAAGCGTCTGGTGGAAGGGCACTGGGCCCCCACCAGGGTCACCTGGGGCATCAACAACCGCACTGCTGCCATGCGCGTGATCGGCGGGGATGCCAAGTCCACGCGCCTTGAGAACCGCGTGGTAGGTTCAGATGCGAACCCCTATCTGGCCATGGCGGCGTCCCTCGCCAGCGGTCTGTACGGCATTCGACACAAGCTTGAGATCCAACGGCCAAAGGTCATTGGCAATGCCTACGAGGATGAAGGCGCAGTCCGTCTGCCCAACAGTCTGGATGCCGCTACGGAACAGATGGCGGCTTCATCGATTGCCAGAGAACTCTTCGATGACGACTTTGTGGATCACTTCGTCAACAGCCGCCGCTGGGAGTGCCGCCAGTATCAGGCGGCGGTCACCAATTGGGAAACCGAACGCTACTTTGAGATCGTCTGAGTTTCTCTCATGAGCGACATCACCCAGTTCAACTACCCCACACCAATCCGTTTCGGCGCGGGAGTTGTGAGCGAACTCCCCCAACAACTCGAAACTCTTGGATCTAAACGCCCCCTGCTGGTTACCGACAAGATTCTGGCCCAGTTGCCCATAGGCCTGGCCCTGCGCGAGACCCTGGAACAATCCGCTTTTGAGTCCGCAGTCTTTTCGGACATCTGGGGCAATCCGGTGATCAGTCAGGTGGAGCAAGGGCTGGCCGCCTTCAGGGAACACCAAGCGGACGCCATCGTAGCCATGGGCGGCGGCGCGTCCCTGGATGTGGCCAAGATCATCGCGTTGATGGCGCATCATCCGGGCTCGGTGCTCGACTACGAAGACGGCAACCCAAATCAAAAGCCTGTGGAGAACCTGATCCCCCCGATCATCGCCATCCCCACCACCGCAGGCACGGGCAGCGAAGTGGGTCGTGCGGCGGTGGTTTCCGATGACGCCTCCCACCGCAAAGCGATTCTGTTTCACCCACGCCTCTTGCCGGCCATGGTACTTCTCGATCCAGAGTTGACCCTGGGCCTACCCGCGGGAGTGACTGCTGCCACGGGCATGGATGCCTTGAGCCACTTGAGCGAAGCATTCCTGGTCGACGGGTACCATCCCATGGCCGACGGGATTTCCTTGGAGGGCATCCGCTTGATTTCCAAAAGCCTCAAGGCCTGCGTAGATTTTTCTGCTGCAGGAACAGGCAACACGGCCGAACACATCGAAGCGCGAGGCCTGATGCTGACCGCTTCCATGATGGGCGCTGTAGCCTTTCAAAAAGGCCTCGGGGTGACGCACTCCTGCGCCCATTCCCTCTCTACGGTCTGTGATTTGCACCACGGACTGGCGAACGGGATCATGCTGCCCTTCACCCTTGGCTTCAATCGCGCCGCATGCAATGAAAAATTTGCGCGCATGAGCGTTGCGGCGGGAGCGGATGGAACGGCCCAGGGGTTTTTTGACTGGCTCAACGATCTGCGTACCGCAATTGGCATCCCAAGCAACTTGAGGGAAGCGGGAGTAGAGCCCGGGCACTTCGAAGACCTGGTGGCCTTTGCCCTCAAGGATTCCTGTCACCTGGAAAACCCGGTGCCGGTTTCTGAAGCTGACTTTCGCTCACTCTTCAAGGATGCACTCGGGTCATGACCTCGCGCCCCCTCAAGATCGGTCTCAGCGCGTGCTTCTTCCACGCCGATCCCACGCGCCCGATCTTCAAGAACAAGACCCTGCAGTACATGGAGCAGTCCATGGGCAACTGGGTCATGGCTTCGGGAGCTCTGCCTCTCATGCTGCCACGGGCCAGTGGCTCAGTGGGGGTGCCGATGCTGATCGAGGAGGTGGACGGTTTGCTCTTGCAGGGTGGATCCGATGTGGCACCAAGGAGTTATGGGAGTACTCCGCACAAACCCGAGTGGCTAGGAGACCATGAGCGAGATCTCTACGAGATCGAATTGCTGAACGAATGCCTGCGCGTGGGCAAACCAGTGCTTGGCATCTGCCGCGGCCTGCAATTGATCAATGTGGCCTTCGGTGGAACATTGTGCCAGGACCTGGAAGCCAAGCGTCCCGATTCCCAGGTTCATCGTGACTGGGCTGTATACGAAGAACTGCACCACGAGGTGGTCTTTGAGCCCGAATCGCGACTGTGCGAATTCTACCCCGGAAACTCTGGCGGTCGCGTGAACAGCATTCATCACCAGGCGGTGGAAGACCTGGCCGAGGGCCTGGTCGTCGAAGCCCGGTCCGAGGGGGACGGTGTCATTGAAGCCCTGCATCGTCCGGGCGAGAGCTACCTTTATGCGGTTCAGTGGCACCCGGAGTTCATCGAGCCTGGCGCACCGGACCTGCTCTCTCCAAGTCCTATCCTGCACAGCTTCCTCTCCGCCGCCGAACTCGCCCGAGGCTAAGCGCCCCATGCTGCAAGTCACAAACCCAGCCACTGGCGAACTGATCCGCGAACTCGCAGTGGACACGACCGAGTCGATCCACGAGAAGTACGCCACCGCGCGAGCCGCCCAACCCACCTGGGCCGCACTCCCCGTGGCAGACCGTTGCACCCTCCTTCGCGGCTTCAAGGCCCGCCTGACCGAACGCTGCGATGAGCTGGCTGACCTCCTGACCTCAGAAACGGGCAAGCCACTACAGCAGTCCCTGAACGAACTCAAGGGAGTCCACGCCCGCATCGATTTTTTTCTGGAGCACACCGCCCGCACAATCCAAACAGCCGAAGTCCTGCCGCCAGAGACCAATCCCCAAGAACTCCTCGCCTTCGAACCCCTGGGTGTGATCGCTAACATCTCCGCCTGGAACTATCCCTACCTGGTCGGGGTCAACGCCTTCATTCCTGCCCTCTTGACCGGTAACACGGTGCTCTACAAGCCTTCCGAACTGGCTTCCCTCACCGGCCTCGCCATCCAAGAGATGTTCACCGAAGCAGGTCTGCCCGAGGGAGCCTTCACCACAGTGATTGGCGAGGGCCAGACAGGCGCAGAACTCCTGCAACTTCCCATCGACGGAATCTACTTCACCGGCTCCCACGCCACCGGAGTCAAGATCGCCGCTGCCGCCGCCCCCAGCCTGATGCGAGTACAACTGGAACTGGGCGGCAAGGACCCGGCCTTCGTAATGGACGATGTGAACATCCCCGCCGCCGCGCTCGCCCTCGCCGACGGCGCCTTCTACAACGCTGGTCAAAGCTGCTGCGCAGTCGAGAGGATCTATGTGCAGGACAGGATCGCCGACTCCTTCATCGAACACTTCGTCAGCGCCGCTCGAAAACTCGTTCTCGGCTCCCCCACCGATCCAGCCACAACCCTAGGACCCTTGACGCGCCCAGCTCAACTCCATGTGCTCGAAGCACAAGTCAAGGACGCCCTCGCCAAGGGCGCTGTTCTACAAACCGGCGGCCAACGCGCCCCCGGCCCCGGTTCCTTCTTTGAGCCCACGGTCCTGACCAAAGTCGATCACACCATGGATCTCATGACAGATGAGAGCTTTGGTCCCATCATCGGCATCCAAGTGGTGGACTCGGACACCGAAGCCGTGCAACTGATGAACGACACTCCCTTCGGCCTGACCGCCGCCGTCTACTCACAGGACAAAGACCGCGCAACAAGAGTCCTCGCCCAAGTCAATGCTGGCACCGCCTACTGGAACTGCTGCGACCGCGTCAGCCCCCACCTCCCTTGGACGGGTCGCGGTCACTCAGGGCAAGGCAGCACCCTCTCTACCCTGGGCATCCTCGCCTTCGTGCAACCCAAGGGGTGGCATCTGAAGGCAGAGGGTTAGCAAGACGGTGTCCAACACCGTACAAATTCACGAATCCTGCTCACGAACAAAGGTCCCGGCGAGGATATCCCCCAAGGGGTAGATGATGTTGAAGTTCTCGGAGCGCATGCGACTGGGGACATGATGCAAACGATGATGGGCGCGCATGTACCGAAAGGGAGGAAAGATCAGCAGAGGATGACCATCCCGCAAGTGCGACGCGGTATGAAACACCTCGTAGGTCAGGAAGTACGCCGAGCTTCCAAACATCAGGAACCAGGCACAATTGGCACTCACGAGTTGCTGCAACAAGAACCAGCCCACCAGATTGATCCCACCAAGCACAAGCACCACAACCCAGACGGGAAACAAGACCGCGTGAAGGTCCCGTACCCGCTGGCAGACGATGTGCTCGTAAGTAAAGAACCTATGGTGCACATCCGAGTGCATGTAGTAGGCGAATCTGGCACCGCGACGGCGGCGGTGCAACAAGTCCCGGTGAATGAAAAACACCGCACCATTGCCAAGTAGGGCAACCAGCGGCAGCATGCCCCACTCCCATGCCCGCACATCCTGCAGCTGCGTGAAGGACCACGCACAGAGACCGAGCATGACTGCGGCACTGGCCGCGAGGTGCAGCCAGCCGTTGTAGTAGGCAGGAAAGCCCTCGCTCCTTTCCCGTTGGCGGAAAGCCTCCACATCGAATGTGGTCATTGGGTATGCCGCATTGAGTCGGGCAGATCCGCCTTACCCCATGAACGCAGGGACCAGATCACCCCCAGCAAGGCACCCAGTCCGGGGCCTAGCCAGAACCACTTGCCAAGACCGTTGAAACCTGCAACGCCCTGATGAACGGAAATGTATTTCCCCACTGCAAGCGCAAGCACCAAACCAACCAGGACCAGAGTGCACACCCGCCCGAGAGAGTGCAGCAGGAGACCCGCGCGTTTCTGGCCAAGCACCCCCCATGCCAGGCCCAAGAACGCACCCACCAGTGGGCCGATGAAGAGACCGTAGATGAAGCCGACAAGTCCACCCTCCCCAGGCCCGGTGAGTACCGTCCCAATCATGGGGCCCACAACCAGTCCAATCAGAACACAAATACTAACTCTTCCAATCCAATGCACAGGAACCTCTCCTTGATCCAGCCCCATACGGTCATGGTCCGCGTTCATTCCAGGAATTGGATAAAAGGCACAGAGCCCTGCACGCCAGCCAGGCCGCACCTTGTCTCCTCGAACGGATGACCCAATCATCAGATAGGACCTGTGAAGGAGAGCTCCCACAGGCATGAAGGCGGTTCCTGCCAGATCCTGACCCGCACATCACTGGATCAGGCTACGCGCAGTCATCGCTTCCGGCTGATCCAGTTCGAGAACCTGCAATAGGCTGGGAGCCACATCTGCCAGCACTCCGTGGGGACGGATCGATTGGCCTTCGAACTCTGCACCGCAGAACACGATGGGCACCGGGTTCAGGGTGTGGGCCGTGTGTGGCTCGCCGCTTTCGGGATCGACGAGTTGTTCGGAGTTCCCGTGGTCTGCGGTGATCACGGTCAGACCTCCTTGGGCGTTGACGGCGGCCGTGATCTCACGCAGACAACCGTCTACCGCGGCAACGGCCTGGCAAGCGGCGTCGTAGTCGCCGGTGTGACCCACCATGTCGGCGTTGGCATAGTTGATGATGTAGACCTCGGTTTCGGCGCGAGCGAGTTCGGCGAGGATCGCATCGGTTACGGCCCTTGAACTCATCTCAGGAACAAGATCATAGGTGGCAACCTTGGGGCTGGGGAGCAGGATGCGGTTTTCGCCGGGAAGCACATCTTCTTTTCCGCCGGAGAAGAAGAAGGTCACATGGGCGTACTTTTCAGTCTCAGCGATGCGGGCCTGACGCAGACCAGCGCGGCTGATCACATCCGGGAACATGTCGGACAAGTTGTTCGACGCGAAAGCGATGGGGAAGGGGAAATCTGATCGGTATTGGGTAAAGGTGGTGATGACAGGCCGACCGTTTCCGCGCCGTTCAAAGGACCGGAAGTCTTCATTGGAAAGAGCATCAGAGATTTCACGCACCCGATCTGCACGGTAGTTGAACATGATCAAACGCTCACCTGCTTCGATGCGTGTGCCGTCTTGGGAGCCTATGACAGTGGGCTCCACGAATTCGTCCGTGACTCCGGCGGCATAGGACTGCTCAAGGGCCACGATCGCGGAATCCCGGCGTTCGCCAACACCGACCGTGAGGAGATCATGAGCCTTTTGCACGCGCTCCCAACGATTGTCCCGGTCCATGGCCCAGTAACGACCGATCACGCTGACGATTCGGCCGACGCCCTCCGTGGCACAGGCTTGCTCAAGGCGCGCAAGATGTTTGACGCCCGAACGCGGCGGCGTATCCCGGCCATCGGTCAGAGCGTGAATCAGGACTCTGCCCCCAGGCAAGCCCACCTTCTTGGCCATTTGCAACAGAGCCACAATGTGCTTGTCGCTGGCGTGCACCGCACCATCGGAAACCAAGCCCATCAGATGTAGATTTTGCTCATCTCGGCGCGCGCCCTCCATGGCCTCGAGCAGAGCACCGTTCTCAAAGAAGTCGCCGCTTGCGATCGCCGCGTTGATTCGCGTGATGTCTTGATTGATCACGCGTCCGGCGCCCAAGTTCATGTGGCCAACCTCGCTGTTGCCCATGATCCCTTCTGGCAGGCCGACCTCGACCCCGCAAGCGTGCAACAGACCATGGGGATAACGCCCCATCAGCTCCCGAAAGTACGGCGCCGAGGAAGCAATCGCATTGGACTCGGGGTCATCCCGGTGACCCCATCCATCAAGGACAACCAACAGGAGCGGGGGGCGTTTCATGCGTGGGATCAGAGGAAGAGACGGCGCTTGGCCAGGAGCCCCCCCCCTGCACCATACTAAAGGCCCATGAAAAAGACGAAGACCACCACCTGGCTGGGCAAGACCTTGTCCCTGGCCGCCCTGGGTCTGCTGACCAGTTGCGCCCAGTTCAACACCTTCAGCGTCCAGGAAGACATCACCCTGGGCAGCAGAGCCTTTGAGGATGTGAGCAGCAAGGAAACCCTTGTCACCTCGGGGCCTGCCTTCGAGCATGTCCTGGGAGTGACTGCGCGTCTCGTGCCTGGAGCCCTCATCGACGCCCCAGCCTTTGCCCGGGACTTTCCCTGGGAGACCGTGCTGATCAAGGAAGACGGCACCCTGAACGCTTTCTGCCTGCCCGGGGGCAAGATGGGGGTCTACACCGGCATCCTCGAGATCACAAAGGACGAAGCGGGGCTGGCGGTGGTCATGGGCCATGAGATCGCCCACGCGACCCTGCGCCATGGCACGCAGGCCATGACCCGCCAGCTGGCCCTCAGCGGCGGACTGGCCGTGCTCGGTGTGGTGTTGGAAGAGAACGATATGCACCCCGAATACTCCCTGGCCATCGCCTCTGTCAGCGCAGCCCTGCTGAACCTTTCCTATGGGCGGGATGCGGAACTGGAAGCGGACCGGATCGGGCTGATCACAATGGCCAGGGCGGGCTACGACCCGCGCGTGGCGGTAGAATTCTGGCAGCGCATGGAGGCCCAGGGCGGGGGTGCACCACCCGAGTGGCTCTCCACCCACCCCTCCCACGGACACCGCATCGAGCAGATCAAAAGCCTCCTGCCCGAAGCCCTCGCGATCTGGGAAAACTCCCAGATGGCGCCGGGAAGCTTAACAGAATCGGATTTCTGAAAAATCGTAACCCCTTGCCTGTCAGAGAGTTACGTCGGTGCTACGAACCCCGGGGAAGCTAAATCCGGCTGCGGTTTCTAGGTTCCTGTGACTGCGGGACAATCCCCGCCCTCTCCATGGGCCCACCTGAGGCCCCTCTACAGGTCCGAAGCGGGTTCAGACCCCCACCATCAATCCCTCCGCAGCACCGTGAAGGTCGCATTCGCAACTCCCGAACTCCAGAGCCTGGTGCGACGCACCAACCTCGCCGAGATCGCTGAACAACTGCCCCGTGCCCTGGTGGCGGCAGGAGCGAATGTGCGGGTATTTTTGCCCCTGACCAAGGACATCGACACCAGCGTCCTGAGCGGCCTCAAGAATGTAGGCAGCCTCACCCTGCCGGACGGGGATGACTCGGTACGCGTGCGCCTGATGCACGGCCAGCTGAACGAACTCGACATCGTGCTGGTGGACCACGCGCAACTCTTTCGCACTCGCCATCCCTATGGGGACACCCAAGGTCCCTATGACGACAACTGGCGCCGCTATTCAATCTTTGCCCGGGCTGTCCTGGAAGGACTGGAGTTGATCCGCTTTTCGGCGGACGTGATCCATTGCTTCGATTGGACCACCGGCCTGATCCCCGTATTCCAAAGGCTCGACTACCTGCAGAAGGACAAGAAGCACCCGGCTACCAAAGCCGGTACCTTCTTCGCGGTGCAAAACACTGCCATGCAAGGCAGCTTCGAGCGCGAGATCCTGCCCAAGGTCGGCATCTCCCACAAGGAGTTCCACGCCATTGGTGGCGTCGAACTGGGAGGCAAGATCAACTACCTCAAGGCCGGCGCCGAGTACGCCACGATCATCGGCACGAACTCACCCACCCTGGTGGACACAGTGGCGGCCATGCCCAACGACAACACGGTGTTCGATACATTCCGACGCCGCGAAAAAGAAATCGTGGGGATTACCCCTGGCATCAACTATCGCTCCTGGGACCCCTCCTGCGACCCGCTGCTGGCCCAGACCTATGGCCCCGAGGACAAGGATCCCACCACCGGCAAGCGCAAGTGCAAGGTCTCCCTGCAACGTGCGCTCAAGCTGGACAACGGCCCGCGTACGCCCCTGATCTGCGTGGTCGGCCAGTTCGACAGCGATGGTGGCTTCGACATTGTCTCCGAAGCCATCACGCCTCTGCTGGAGCGCTCGGTGCAAGTGGTCATGATGGGCCCCGGCAACCCGGAAGTCCTCGAGCGCCTGCACACCATCGAACAGACCTTCGCCGGTCGCTGCCGCATCATCGAAGGCTACAACGTCAACACCGCCCATGTATTGCTGGGTGGATCCGATATTCTGCTCTTGCCCTCCCACTTTCATGCGGCGCCCACCCTCCCGGCGATCGGCATGCGCTACGGAGTTGTGCCCGTGGCCTACAAGAACAGCGGTCTCTCCGACGTGGTCCGGGATGTGCGTGTAAATCCACGCAACGGCACGGGGTTCGGCTTCAAGAACTATGACTCGGAATCCATGCTTGAGGACGGCATAGATGCGGCGCGCCACCATTACAAGAGTGCCACGGACTGGAAACAGATGGTCCTGCGCTGTCTGGCCGAGGACAACTCCTGGGCCGCGGCGGCCAAGGAACAACTCAGAGCCTACCGACGAGTACGCCGCCGCTCGCCACCGAGGAGGAGTTGATCGCTGATGCCGCCGAATGGGCGCTTCGTGGGTCTCGACATCGGTGGAACTTCGGTCAAGGCTGGAACGGTCGAGCCCGATGGTCAACTCGTCAGCGCCCCCGAAAGTCTGCCCACGCAGCTTGAGGATGGCCCTGATGTCTTCCTCGACCGGCTCTGCGAATACGCGCGCTCCTTCGGTTCCTTCGATGCCCTGGGAATCGGCTGCCCCGGGGTCTTTGATCCCCAAACCGGTGCCCTACGCGCCAGCGCCAATCTGCAGAACCTCGTTGGTCGCAAACTGACCCGGGAAATCTCGACGCGTTTGGACCTCGCCGAAGAAAGAGTGCTCGTGGACAACGATGCGAATCTGGCAGCCTACGGAGAACAATGGCGCGGAGCAGGCGCAGGCAAGGAGGACATGTGCCTAGTCACCCTGGGAACGGGCATCGGCGGCGGCCTGATACAAGACAGCAAGCTCTACACGGGCCCTCACGGTATGGCTTGCGAAGTAGGTCACATTGTGATCCTGCCCCAGGAACAGGGGGGGCACCCCTGTGGCTGCGGCAGCGCCGGCTGCCTGGAGACCTTGGCCTCTGCCACCCATGTACGCCGTCGCGCCCGCGAAGCGGGTCTCTGTGAGAACACGATCGAACTCTGTCGCCTGGCAGCAGCAGGCGAAGGCCCCGAGCGAGATTTGCTGCATGCGGTGGGTCGCGACCTGGGCCGCGGACTCTCCTACGTGGTCTCCTTGCTGGACATCACATTCTTCGTCATCGCCGGCGGTTTCAGCGCAGCCCTGCCCCAATTACACGCAGGTGTCATGGAGACCCTCGCTGAACGCCGCTACGGAACGCCCGAACCGGTCGTGGTTCGTGCCACCCTGGGACCCGATGCGGGCTGGATCGGTGCAGCCCGCCTAGCGGGAGACAAGAAGTGACTGAGGCCTGGATCGACGAGTTGCGCAACATCGTCGGACCGCGCAATGTGATCACGGGCTCAGACTCCCTGGCCTGGGAGTCGGACGGTTTTTCTTTGGTGCGTGGGCAAGGCATAGGGATTGTGCTGCCTTTGGACACGAGTGAAACCGTGCGTGTGATGCAGCTGCTTGCAAAGGAGGGGGTGCCGATAGTGCCCCGGGGTGCGGGCACCGGCCTGACCGGTGGCGCCTCACCCGTGCAGGGGGGGGTAACCATTGGGACCGCGCGCATGCGGAGGATCATCAGCATTGATCCCATTGAGCGCACGGCTCATGTGCAGGCGGGGGTGGTCAATTCGGATCTCAGTCTGGCGGCCAAACCCCACGGCCTCTTCTATGCCCCTGATCCCTCCAGTCAGGCTGCTTGCACCCTAGGGGGAAATGTAGCCAACAACTCAGGCGGCCCTCATTGCTTCATGCACGGTGCCACCACCCGCCATGTGCGTGGGCTCAAGTTGGTCGATGCCCAAGGCGAGATCATCGACCTCCTGGCCAGCCCCGCGGATCCTGCCGGACTGGATCTGGTGGGACTGATCAGCGGTAGCGAGGGCATGTTCGGAGTGGTGACCGAAATCAATTTCCACCTGGAAGTCATCCCTGAAGAGATCCAGACCATCATCGCGGTCTTCAACAGCCTGGACGCGGCCTGCGATTGCGTTTCCGAGGCCATTGCGGCCCACATCGAAGCCTCGGCCATCGAGATTCTGGACAAGCTGACGATCACAGCGGTGGAGGACAGCGTCTTTGCGGCGGGTTATCCTCGGGACGCGGAAGCAGTGCTGCTGGTGGAAGCGGAAGGCGGTGCGTTGGAGGTTCAGGAAACCATCGATCTGGTGCTACAGCTGGCGAAGAAGCACAAGGCCATCGAAACCCGACGGGCCAGTGATGGAGCCGAACGTGCGCGGCTCTGGGCCGGACGCAAGGGCGCCTTTGGAGCCATGGGGCGCGTGGCACCCGACCTCTATGTGGCCGATGTGGTCGCGCCGCGTACACGCCTGCGCGAAATCGTACACCTGGCCGTCGAGATCGCCGAGGAACGCAACCTGCGCCTGGGCAATGTGTTCCACGCGGGGGACGGTAACTTGCACCCCAACATTGCCTATGACCGGCGAGACAAGGACGAGGTGCGCCGAGTGCTGGAAGCGGGTCGCTTGATCATGGAAGCCTGCATTGAACGCGGAGGCTCCTTGACCGGAGAACACGGAGTGGGCCTCGAGAAGATGGTCCACATGTGTGATCTCTTTGACGACGACGACCTGAACGTCATGCACCGGGTAAGGGACGCCATCGATCCAAAGCGACGTATGAACCCGACCAAGGTCCTGCCACTGCGTGCCTGTCGCGAAGTGCGCAACGCGGGACTGCCTCTCTCTCCCATGGCTCATCCAGAAGGCAAGCCGTGACAGGCCCCAGCGCCAAAAGTCCCGCCGAGTGCGCACTGCTGTTGTCCCAGGCATCTGGCTGCGCCCTTGGAGAAGCCCGGGGGCTGACCTGCCTGGAACCAAGGGATCAGGCTCAGCTGGCAGCGGTGCTCAAAGAAGCTCGGAACAAGAACAGACCGGTACTGCCCATCGGTTCGGGCAGCCAACTTGCCTGGTGTCGACCCGATGCCTTCGAAACTCCAAGCTTCACACCCATCCCGATCAGCCTGATTCATTTGTCAGGAATCATCGAGCAGATCCCCGGGGAAGGCACCATTACCGCGCAAGCGGGCACCCCTTGGAGCGACCTCATCAGTGCGGTTGCCCCATCAGGCGAGCGCCTGCCTGCGGACCTGCCCGCTGCCGAATCCTCGACCCTGGGGGGAGTTCTGGGATCAGGGCGCTCAGGCCCTGATCGAATGAAGTATGGACCCCTGCGCCATCATGTGCTGGGCATGCAGGTCATGCTATCCGACGGCACCCTCGCCAAGAGCGGCGGTCGGCAAGTGAAGAATGTGACCGGGTTCGATCTGCATCGGCTATACACCGGGTCGCGCGGAACCCTGGCGATCACTCTGGAAGCCAGTCTGCGCCTGGTGCCTGAACCACAGCAGGAGTGGGGCTTCTCCCTACCTGTCGCAGACTACGCTGAGGGGTTTGTCAAGGCCATGGGGGTCAAGCAGGCCATGCCCCGATTGACATGGCTGGTGCTGACCCGCGTTGAGTCCAGAGTTCTCCTCAAAGGAGGACTTGCTGGCTGCGCGAGTCAAGTACGAGTAGATCAAGAGCAAGTCATGGCCGCCCTCGGGGGCACGCCCGAATCCTTTGACCTAGAAGCAACCAGGCAACGAAGAGACGCCACCGAGGCGGGCTCAGAGAACCTCTTCGCCTGGGACATCCAAAGCTCCCTGAGACAGTGTTCAACTCTGCTGGGCGAACTTGAAGCCCAGTTGCCCGCAAGCACAAACCTGTGGGTGGACTGCAGCGCGGGCCGGATACTGGTCGGGCTCGATGGAAATGATCCAGCGCGGGTACGACCTTCCTGGGCCGAGAGCATTGCAGAACGAGCTACGCTCATACGCCCCCTTTGCGTCGGGGCTGACTTACACGCCGACCTCTCCCCCACCGATCCCAGCACCTGGACGACTCGTTTGACCCAAGGGCTCGATCCTGCTGGCATTCTGGGCGCGGCTGCTTTTAGCCCGGGCAGGCAACCATGAACTCCCCCGCCACAAAGGCCCGGCGGCTGCCACTTGACTATGACCTGACCCTGGACTGCATTCACTGCGGCCTGTGTCTGAACTCCTGCCCCACCTATCGCGAGAGCGGCCGGGAGTCAGAAAGTCCGCGAGGAAGAATTCACCTGATGCGAGCCCTTGGCGAAGGACGCCTGGAAGCGGACACCGATTGCGTGCAGGCCCTCGACTCATGCCTGGTGTGCCGCAACTGTGAAACCGTCTGTCCTGCGGGAGTCCAGTTTGGAGCCCTGATGGAAAGTGCGCGGAACCAGCTGCCCGCCCCCGGTCTGGTACCTGGATTCCTGCGCTGGTTGGGCTTCCGGGTGGTGCTGCCCAATCGGCGGGTGCTGGCGTTGCTGGCGGGGGGAGTGCGCCTGGCGCAGATATTGCACCTGCCCAGACTCATGGCGCCTCTCTTGGGTAGCCGCGGCGCAACCCTGGCCAGCCTGCCAGTCTTTCCGCCGGCAAGCCAGCGCCGTAGCCTGCCCAACATCTCGCCTAGCACCAACGAGTCCCTGGAGACCGTCACCATGCTGGAGGGATGTATTCAACGGCAACTCTATGGAGCTGTGAACCGAGCTACCGTCCAGACGCTCAACGCCTTGGGTGCGGATGTTCTGACCCCTGCAGATCACGCTTGTTGCGGAGCCTTGCACGCACACAACGGTGACTTGGAAGAGGCTCGACGATTGGCCCAAGAGACGATTCAGGCCTTTGAAACTGTTGATGGGGAACACACTCTGCCCATCGTGGTCAACTCCGCGGGTTGCGGAGCGCACATGGCCGAGTACCCGCGCCTCTTCGCCGACGACCCAGACTGGCTGGCGCGGGCAAATGCCTTCTCCCAACGGGTGACCGACTTCTCCAAGTTCGTCGCCCAGCCGGATCGTGCGCGGAGACTGCAAGCACAGTTCAAGGCTGGGCCTGCACGCAAGCTCGCCTGGGACGATCCCTGTCACCTCTGCCACGGCCAAGGAGTCAGCGCCGAACCACGTGAACTCCTGGACCTGATTCCCGGGGTCAAGCGCGTGGAGTTGGCATCCTCCCAATCCTGTTGCGGTTCCGCTGGAATCCATGCACTCCTGCATCCGGAAGAGTCAAACGCGCTGCTCGACGCAAAAATCGAAGAATTCCAGGCCAGCGGCGCGGAGCTGCTGATCACAGCCAATCCCGGCTGCCAAATGCACTGGCAAGCTGGTTTCCAGAGGGCGAATTTGAAAATCCAGACTCAGCACCTGGCAGAGACAATCGCCGACTCCTTGGGCAGGGAATCCCCGGGGGGATCGCCAACCAGCGCCCCGACCAAGAGCTAGGCCCCATTGCTCCGTACGCAATGGTCAGTTCTTCGCCGGTTCTACAATCAGCGGTGCCCAGGCGGTGATGAACGGATCCAATGCTATTTCGGCGCCGCGAGCCCTTGGCGGAAAGGTCAGGTACAAGATCATCGCCTGGGGACCGCTGGAGAGATCCACCCTGATCGTATCGTGAAAAGTCGGCTTGTCGTCGACCCTCTCGAAGTGCCGAATATGCACCCAGGGAACTTCGTAGAGACCCCAGGCGAGACGCCCAGCATTCATGGGAATGGCCTCACCTTTGAATTCGACCTGTTCAATGGTCTTGTAGCCGAGGCCACGGAAGAGGCGCTTGCGCTCATCCATGCTGGTCTTGAGAGGGTGCTGCACCAGGAGCGCGGCGCTTGCACCGAGTCCAAGCCGCTCCTTCAGGTGCATCCAAGGCCTAGGGCCCTTCCGTCCAAGGCCCTTGGGAATCTTCGCGAGAGCGGCGCTCTCCTCTTCCCCGACCACGAATTCAGGCGCAGGTTCCCCCAGCGACGATAGTCGCATCAGGGTGCGCCCATCGGGCATGGCCTCGCAGGCCTGCACTTGCCATCCTTCGGGAAAGCCCTTGGGATCAAATGCGGCCTCCAGGAATGACCCCACATCCACAGCTCGCGCAGAGCGGGAGCATTGACCGGAAAAAGTCATGCCCAACAAGGCCAGACCGCCGAAAAGAGCCAGCACACCCCCAACACTCTCTCTGGAATTACTCAACGCTCGTCGGTGTCCACATCAGTGTCCTTGTCGGCTTGCTCGGGTTCGATCAAAGAACCAGGCCCTTCAGGACCAATCGAGAAAGAATCAAAGAAGATTCTGAGTTCCTCGTCTGTGATCTCCTCGGAAGAGTTCTGTCGCTGAATATGAACCATGATGACGGGGATGTCACCATCCTCGCTCAGCATCAGAAGGAAACTTGCGCCGCCGCCAGCATTGGCGTCGTACTCACCTTCCAGCACTCGGCCCTGGATTTCGATGCTGCGGTCATCTCCCCGATCGGGCGCGGTCTTATCCCATTCCCCTCGCGCCTTTTCTTCTTCACTGACAACAAAGAACGAAGCGAGCATGTGGCCTTTGTCCTCTCCGCTCGGTCCGTGCATGATGAACACTTCAAGGCCCATAAAGGGGATCTCGTTGCCGAGCATCATTGTCCAGCCTTCGGGCAGTTCTTCAACCGGCAGGTTCGTTGCCAGCCTGTCGAGACTGCGCTCGGGGTTCAGGGCGTCTTTAACCCAGCCCACTCCCATGAACCCCAGCACACCAACGATTATAAGCAAGCCCAAGCACCCAAGACCGCAGCCCCAAAGCACAGGATTACGCTTCTTTCCACCACCACTTTCCGTCGATCCCCAATCGTCAGCCATGTTTAGCTCCAGTTGTGGAAGCCCTTTCCGGACTTCTTGCCAAGTTCGCCCCGCGCGACCATTTCGCGCAGGATGTCCGGCGGACTAAAGCGTTCGCCGAGTGTGCTTGAGAGATGTTCCGCAATTGCCAAACGCACATCAAGCCCCACCAGATCGGTCAGCTTGAGAGGCCCCATAGGAAACCCATAGCCAAGCGTCATGGCGGTGTCGATATCCTCGGCGCTGGCCACACCCTCTTCCAGCATGCGCATGGCCTCAAGACCGATGGCAATGCCCAAACGACTGGAGGCAAAGCCCGGGGCGTCCTTCACATCAATCGGCGTCTTGCCCAGGCGACCCACCAGGTCCAGAGCACACTGCGCAGCTTGCTCTGAAGTTCGCTCCCCGCGCACGACTTCCACCAGTTTCATGAGGTGCACCGGGTTGAAGAAATGCATGCCCAGCACGCGCTCAGGGTGCTCCGCCGCTTCGGCGATCTTGTCGATGGAGAGGCTTGAGGTATTGCTTGCCAACAGCACATCCATGCCCAAGGCACCGAGCTCCGCAAATATCGAATGCTTCAGCTCGATTTTTTCCGGAACAGCTTCTACCACCAGCTGCACTCCATCGATGGCGTCCCCCAAAACTGTCGCGCACGAAATGCGCCCGAGAGCCGCAGCACGGTCTTCTTCTGTGACCTTGCCCCGGCTGACTCCCTTGTCCAAGTTGCCCTGAATTGCAGTGAGTCCGCGGGATGTGGCCTGCTCATCCACATCAAAAAGACAAACCTGAATGCCCGCCTGGGCCAGAACCTGGGCGATGCCATGGCCCATAGTGCCTGCACCGAGGACCGCGGCCCGTTGAATTGCGTCTGCTTGCATTGAATTCGAAAATGAAATGTGAACTAGGGAACCAGGACCAACTTGCCGCGCACCGCGCTGTCCTCCAGCAACTGGTGAGCCTGGCGCACTTCAGCCATGGGCAGGATACGGTCAATCACGGGCCGATACACGTCCGCAGCTAGTCGAGCCAGGATCAGGGGCAAGGCGCTTCGCGGTCCCATGGTGGAACCAAGAATGGACTGCTGTTTGATAAAGAGGTGTCGCAGTTGCAGCTCAACCGTAGGGCCCGTGGTGCCGCCGCAGGTCACCAGGCGTCCGAGTCGCGCCAGTGCGCGCAGGGAGCCCTTCCAAGTAGCAGGTCCCACATGTTCCACCAGCACATCAACGCCAGCGCCTCCAGTCAGTCTCTTGATCTCGTTCGGCCAGTTGGGATCGGAGTGATCCACGGCGGCCTCGGCGCCCAGTTCAATACCAAGAGCCCGGGCCTCAGCGTTGCGCGCACTGGTAAATACACGACAGCCCTCATGCCGAGCGATTTGAATCGCCGCGCAGCCCACGCCCGAACCAGCACCCAGCACCATTACTGTCTCACCCTTGCGGATCTCTGCGCGCTCAATCAGCATGCCCCAAGCAGTCAAGAAAGTCAGGGGTGTGGCCGCAGTGGTGATCGGATCGAGATCTGCGGGCATAGGCAGGCAGTAGCGCGCGTCCAGGGTCACATACTCAGCTGCGAAGCCATCGCAGTGTTCTCCGCGAATTCCGTAGTCTGCAGCCAGGTTGTCCTGCCCCAGACGCACCAACTCTGAGTCGTGGTCCTTAGTGAAACCGGGTTCCAACAAGACGGCCTGCCCAACGGAGAGAGCATTGACACCCTCACCCACGGCCAGCACTTCGCCCGTGCCATCGCAGCCCAGAATGTGCGGAAAATCCACCTCAAGCCCAGGCAATCCTCCACGAACCCAAAGGTCCAAGTGGTTGACCGAAACCGCTATCACTCGAACAAGTGCTTCACCGGGGCCGGGTTCTGGGCGCGGAACCTCGGCTAGAGTCAAGACCTCGGGGCCCCCGTGCTTTGTGATTTGAACCGCTTGCATGGTCGGATGGGGTGCTACGCCCTAGCGCCCTTGGAATTCAGGCTTGCGCTTCTCAGAAAACGAGCGCATGCCCTCCTGTGCGTCTTCACTGGCAAACAGCCGCTGCTGCAATTCGCGCTCCAAAGCCAGGCCCGACTCCAGAGGCACCTCCATGCCACTCTTGACCGCGCGTTTGATCATGCCCACTGCCAAGGGAGCGCAATTGGGACTGGTGAAGGTCTGGGCATACTCCAGAAGGGACTCAACAAAGGCCTCGTCGCTGTCCGCGGCGCTCAATTCGTCCACCAACCCAAGCTCCAAGGCCTCCTCGAAGCCAAAAGTCCGCCCGCTGGCCATCAACTCGATTGCACGACTGGCCCCCACAATGCGCGACAAGCGCTGGGTACCGCCGGTGCCGGGTAGCACGCCCAGTTTCACTTCCGGCAATCCGCACTTTCCGGACCCTGCGCGAGCAATCCGCAAATCACAGGCCAAGGCGATCTCAAGGCCCCCCCCCACGCAATGTCCGCCGAGTCCAGCGATCACCAACTTGGGTGTGTGCTCCAGCCGCAACAGGGTCTCGTTGGCGTGCAGGCAGAACTGGTACTTGAAGGTCGGAGTGATGCTCTGCAGCACGCCTATGTCCGCACCTGCGCAGAAGAACTTCTCACCTGCACCAATCAAGACCAGCACCTGCACCGCGTCATCGAAACGAGCCCTCAAGATCGCCTGATCCAGGTCGAGCATCATGTCGTGGCTGTAACCGTTGGCGGGCAGGTTCTCAAGGCAGATCAGAGCCACTCCGGCCCCGCTGCGATAAGTCACCAGCCCGTTGGGCAGGGTTTGCAGTTCACCAAGATTGTCCAGAAGGCTCATAGGAGTTCATTCGCGGAGTTACGCGAACAAAGAGCATAACGGACAGCGGGGCCGCTCGGGTCCAAGCCCCTCAACCCTAGGGCAGAACCACAAAACGGTTCTCAATGCTGGGGGTCAGCCCCTTGCCCTGCTTCCAAAGCTGAGCCAGAGCATTCTCCAGCAGGGTACGTTGCAGAATCGGATCCGTGACTCGCTCCCGGGCCTGTTGGAACTCTATGTAGGCATCCCCACCCGAGGCCAGGAAACTGTTGGTAGTCACCTTGTACTCCTGCTCGGGAAGGAGCTTCTTGCCATCCACCAAGAAGGCCACCACCTGGGGATGGCGCCCATTGCGCTTGACTTGCGCGACAATCCCACTGAACTCCAACCCGGAACGGCCACGGCCTTCGAGAGAACGCTTCAAGAGATCGCTCAACTGACGCCCGGTCATGGTCAAGGTCACCAAGGCGTTGTCAAATGGCAGGATCCGGAACAGATCCCGGCGGGTCACTTCTCCAGGCTCAAGCCCAGCACGAATGCCGCCCCGATTGTGAATCGCAACCTGGGCTCCCGTATGTGCGCGCATCAGGTCAGTGATCAGATTGCCCGAAGCGGAAGTGCTATAGGCATCCTTGCTGCGGTCAAGAACCCCATCAAGTCGGCCCACAACCTGATCCATGGCCAGTGCACTGCGGCGAAGCAATTCAGCGCAAGCCTCCGCCAAGGCAGGCACGCCCTCACCCTCAGCCGGATCCCCATAGAGGTTCACCAAGCGCGCCTCCCCACGCAGCAGGGATTTTGTCTCCATGTCAAACCAGAGATCCACGCGCCCCACGCTGCGAGCCTTGGAACCCGCCTGCACAATCAGGGTGCGTCCCTCGCGCTCGCCACGATGAAGTACCGTATGTGTGTGCCCACCCACGATCAGATCCAGATCCGGGTGGGCTTTGGCCAACTGCTTGTCCTCGTAGACACCGCAGTGTGTCACGGGCAGCCACCAGTCCACATGCACCGTACGCTCGGCGAGTTCCTTCTTGATACGCGTGAGTGCCACGGCGGGTTCTTCCCATTCCAGATCCCGGGTGGACGGATGGCTCATCTCAGGGGTCTGCACCGAACACATGCCCACCACACAAATCGAAAGGCCGCCTCGCTGCAGGATCAAGTATTCACCCACTCCCGGCAGAGTGCTCCCGGTCTTGGTGCGCGCATTCGCCAACAAGGCCGGCAAGGGCGCCTCCTTCAGCAGGCTTTCAAAGTGCGAGACCCCGTGATCGAACTCATGATTGCCCACGGTGACCAGGTCATAGCCCATTAGCAACATGGCTTTCAGAATCCCAAGGCCCTTATCCAAGGCACCTTCTGGAGTACCCTGGTACCAGTCCCCGCCATCCACCACCAGGATCTCCGCACCCTCATCCCTTGCCGCGGCTCGGGTGCGCTTGATGTAAGCGCCGACCCGGTTCAGACCACCGGAAGTCGGTGGCGGATCCTGATCCTTGACCCAGGTCGCGGGCAAGGGCACCACTTGACCATGCATGTCGTTTGTGTGCAGCACGATCAAATGGAGTTTCCCTGACGACTGATCCTGGGCCGCAGCAGTCCAAGAAGCAAAAACCAGGAACGGGACAAGGAGCAGGCCCAAGAGAGCGGCGGTAGAGGTTCGAAGGGACATGATTGATGGAAGAGACAGGGGGGGCAGGCCCAGAGGCCGGCAAGCAGGGTACAGCAGAAAGCCCGAGTGAAGGGCGGGAAGGATTCAGGAGATCCATCTCGATGGGTCGAGGAGAGAAAGGGGTCCGACCAGATGAGACCCCAGATCGCCCCGAGGATCCCCATATGAGACACATGAAACCCGCCCAATCCTGCGCTCACCTGTGCCTGCTGGTCCTGCTGGCCGCCTGCTCCCAAGAGGACTCTACGTCCCTTTCCAGCGCTCCCGCTTCAAGCGTGCAGACCGCCCCCCAACCCAAGCAAAGCGTTCCGGTGTCTCCTCAGATACAAGCGGCCCGGGTAGATACCACCCAAGAACAAGCAGACAGTCCGGAAGCTCACCTGCACATGCTTGCACCGACGGACGCCGGGATCTGGATCGAGTTCAAGAACCTGGACCGTTTTCGAGCGGTACGCGAACTCGTTGAAACTCTGGAACTCACCTTGACACTGCCCGATCCCGCTGAATTCCATGAGATCCTGCGGGCCCGGGGGGCCGACCCCAGCCAGGTACAACAGGATCAGGCCGCTGCCCTGGTGGGACACTTCACCCAGGGCCACGCGCCCGATTGGAGTCCGATTCTGCCCGTGCGGGACAGCATTAGCTTTGAGCGCTCGGTGCGCGTGGCTCCCGGTCAGGCAGAATTGGTGCGCATGGGCCCTTGGGTTGCCCTGCCTGCAGGTGGTCAAGAATGGAACCTAGAGGACCCGAACTCTCTAGACCTGCAAGACATGCAAGAGGGCGATGTGATGGTGCGAGTGCATCTAGCTCGCATGCGCGAGGAAGGCATCGACACCACTGACCTCTTGCAGGAATTCATGGGCGCCGACCCGACCTGGTTCCAGGGACCCCAGGGTTTCGCGGCGGCAGTGGCCGTATCGGAGCGAATGGACATCACCATTTGGGCGAACGCAGAAGACTTGACCATGGAGATCGCCTTTGACGGCTTCGCCCTCACCCCGGACCAGACCAGCGCTCAAGCCGGATCTCTGGTCCTCCCCACAGAAGACGCGCCGCGTGTCCTTTACGCGCGCCTCTCGGGAGACACCAACGACCCAATCAACGCCCTCAGCGTGTCCTGCGTTCCGATCATTGGAGAGACCCTGGGCAAGACAATCGACGCACCGACCCTGATTGCCCTTGAGTGCGATCCGACGCCAGGCGCCTGCCAGTTCCTGTTGCGCACCCACGGCATTGGATCGGACCAATGGCAGGATCAACTGACCCGCGCGATAAGCGGGCTGGCCGCAAGTACCGGAACACTGGCCCCCACGAAGCCCTTCGATTACGAGGACATCAACGGCCGCTTCACACAGGCGGATCTTGTACCCCGCGGCGGCGAAGCACGCGAGGCCACCCGGCAGGTGCTACTCGGCCACTTTGGGCAGGCGCGCGCACGCATGCGTCTGGCGAGCCAGGGACAGGATGCTCTCTTCACCCTGGGAGAACGAGAAACTCTCGCCTCGGGAAACACACACCCGGCTCTGGACTACCTCGGACAGAACATCGAACAGGGCGCATGCTTCGTGCTGTTGCACGAGGAACTTGCAGGGTCTGCGGCAGCTCCCCCGCTCTTCGCCAACGAGCACCTGAGGGGCCTATGGACTCCGGCCGGAGCCAAAGCCACCAGCCTCCTGGTTCAGCGCGGTAGCGGGGGCCTGCGCTACCTTGCACGATTCACGCACTGAGCAGATCCGGATCCAGAGACCGGTTCATACTGCCTGACCCGACCCTTTCCCGCATGGCACCAGCGCGGCATAGAAACGCTTCGTGCTCATGATCGACAGGGCCAGCACCCCCTCTGCTCCATAACAGGCTCGGAGTTCTAGGCAGCACACCACAGCCACTTCTGCCATTGTGTATTCTCGGGCATGGCAATCATCCCAGGTCCCGCAGGAGAACAAGGCTACCTACCCACCAACGAGCAGGAAATGCGGGCCCGTGGGTGGGACGAGCTCGACGTAATCTTTGCGAGCGGAGATGCCTATGTGGACCATCCCTCCTTTGCAGCGGCACTTCTTGGGCGAGTACTCGAAGCCAAAGGCCTGCGGGTTGGAATCCTGGCCCAGCCCGACTGGCGCAGCGCCAAGGCCTTTCGCAGTTTGGGTCCCCCACGCCTCTTCTTCGCGGTCAGCGCGGGGAACATGGACTCGATGATCAACCACTACACCGCCAATCGCAAGCGGCGCAACCAGGACGCATACTCCCCCGGAGGAGCCATCGAAAAGCGGCCGGACCGTGCCACTAATGTCTACACCCAACGCTGCCGCGAAGCCTTTCCGGGAATCCCAGTGGTGGCCGGTGGAGTCGAAGCCAGCCTCCGTCGAGTGGCGCACTATGACTGGTGGTCAGACAAGGTGCGCCCCAGTATCTTGACCTCAAGCAAAGCTGATCTCGTGGGCTATGGCATGGGCGAAGAATTCATCGTCCAGGTAGCCGAAATATTGAGTGCGGGTGGCTGCATCAAAGACTGCCGCGCGTTGCGTGGCGCTGCCTACCTACTAGGTGCCAAAGAGGAGCTCCCCGAGCATCCCTTCGATGAATATCGCGGAGACGGTCGCACAATAGAACTCCCCTCCTACGAGGAGGTCACGGCCAACAAACTCTCCTTCGCCAAGGCCACCCGGCGGATACACCTGGAGACCAACCCACACAACGCCCGACGAATGGTGCAGCGCCACGGGGACCGGCTGGCGGTGATCAACCCCCCGACCCTGCCACTCAGTGAAGGCAGTCTCGATGAAATCTACGATCTGCCCTACCAGCGACAACCTCACCCGAGCTACCAAGAAGAAATCCCAGCCTTCACCATGATCCGCGACTCGATCACGATCATGCGCGGCTGTTTCGGGGGCTGCACCTTCTGCTCGATCACGCTACACCAAGGACGCACGATCCAGAGCCGCTCCGAGGGCTCGATCATGGCGGAGGTGCAGAAGACCGCCAGGGCCCGAGACTTCAAGGGCACCATCTCGGATCTGGGCGGCCCCACCGCCAACATGTACCGCATGCACTGCACCAAGCCAGAGGTCGAACAGATCTGTCGTCGGCTCTCCTGTGTGCATCCCACCATCTGCAAGCTGCTCTCCACGGACCACGGACCCACCCGCCGCGTGATGAGCAAGGCGCGCAAGACCGAAGGGGTCAAGCGGGTACACATAGCCTCGGGCATCCGCATGGATCTGGCCCAGAGGGACGACGCCTATCTGGAGGAACTCGCTGCCCATCATGTGGGGGGACATTTGAAGGTGGCTCCCGAACACGCCTCCTCAAAGGTGCTTGAGCTAATGAAGAAGCCTGCAGCCGATGACTTTGACGGCTTCGCAGAACGCTTTGCTGCCGCCAGCAAGCGAGCTGGAAAAGAACAGTACCTGGTGCCCTACTTCATCTCAGGGCACCCAGGAACGGGACCGGAAGAAATGATCGAACTGGCCGAGTTCCTCAAGACCCGGGGTTACAGGCCACGGCAGGTACAAGAATTCATCCCGGCGCCAATGGACATCGCCACCTGCATGCACTACACGGGGCTCGATCCCATGACCCTCAAACCGGTGAAGACTGTGCAACGTCTTCGGGACCGACGAGTGCAAAAGGCCCTGATGCAGTTCTTCGAGCCCAGCAACTGGTTCCTTGTGCACGAGGCCCTGACTGCCGCAGGGCGGGAGGACTTGATCGGCAAACAAGCCAAGTGTCTGATCCCGTCGAACCCTCCACCGGAAGCCCTAGCGGCGCGCAAGTCAGCGAAGCACAAAGAAGGGAAGGGGAAGCCCGACCTCTCTGGAACAAGAAAATCCAACACCAAGAAGAGCCCCAACCGCCGCAAATAGCAACAGCCACCGAACTGGTGAACCTCCTAAAGAACTTGCGGCTTTGGTGATGAGGCGCCGTGAGGGTTCACGATGCAATCAAGCGCCGCGAAGTTGCCACCCAAACAATCACTCGCTGAAGGCCTCTTCGGAGAGATGCTCGCGCTTTTTCTCCACATCCTTCCAATCATCGGCGTCATCAAGGGCGTCCTTCTTGTCGGTGATCAACGGCCAGAGGCCCGCCAGCTTGGCGTTCAACTCCACATAGTCGGCCCACTGCTCGGGCACCTCGGTCTCTTCGAAGATCGCCTCGGTGGGGCACTCGGGAACGCAGGCCCCGCAGTCGATGCACTCGTCTGGGTTGATGGCAAGGAAGTTCACCCCTTCAGCGAAGCAGTCCACCGGACAGACATCCACACAGTCAGTGTACTTGCATTTCACGCAGGGTTCGGCGACAACGTAGGTCATGGTCTTCTTCTCTTCTGAGGTCTGGCGGGGAAACAATATGGAAGCCGTGACTTCCAGACGCAGGAGTCTAGCGCAGGGACCCCGGGTGGGCAAACCCAGCCCCCGCAGAACCCTGTTGGCTCAGCACCAGGAGTTGTTGATCACTTCGCCCAAGCCACCGGCACCGGGAACTATGTAGCCCGTCTCGGTCAAACCTCGCTCCTCATCCCAGCAAGCTCCGGGCATCTCCCTGAGCACATGGGCGGGAGAGAGCCCACGATCCACACGGCCGGCAAAAACCTGCACTTCCTGATCCAAATCCCGGGCCGCCGCCAAGAATTCAGGGGTCGCAATCAAGGGCAGGGCCAGAATCTGCTTCGGGGTCCCATGGTTCTCGCAGAGCCAGGAAACTGCTTGCCCGAGAGTTCCCCCGGTAGCTCCCATGGGATCGGGAATCACCAGAGTCGCCCCTTCCAGAGTGCCTCCAACCTTGGCAGCGCGCAGATCGACTCCGCTCACGCGCCCGCTCTCGTCCGAGATGCGCGCCATCTCCAAGTGATCGAGGCGCAGAGAATCCAATGGCAATACCAGGGTCAGCAACTCGAACAGGGTCTGGGCCGGAACAATGCCTCCGCGCATGATGTCCAACACCACAACCCTCTGGGAGGGGTCGAGCAGCATGCCTCGCCAGACCCCGGCATCGGGCTGCAGAGCATGCATACGCGTAGGGCTCTCGGCCTCGCATACAGGCAAGGACATACCGAAGGCCTGCATGCCCAGGTGTTGGTAGGCCGCGCGCAGAACCCCCATCAGTTCAGGATGGGGTGTGTCAGCGGAGGAAAGACGCGCCAGTAGTGTAGCGCTCAAGGCATCGTCCTGAATGTACACGCTCTCTCCATAGGCGTGCTTCAAACCGACCTTGGAATGGTCCCGAACCTCCGGAGAGGAAACGCCCATGGCTCAGGCGCCTCCGGCCGATTGAATCCCATGGGCCAGACTCTTGACCAAGCGAGCCACCTGTGCCACGGGAGTCGCGCAAAGAGCCAGACGCAGGCCCCCATCCAGGGGCACCACAAAGACCCCGTCCTCGCGGCAGATCGCGGCGGCCTTGCGTGCATGGGGTGTGAAGACGGTGACGAAGAAGCCTCCCTCGTAGCGTGGGAAGTCCAGGCCTGCGGTACGCGCGGCTCCGTTGAAGGCGGCCACCCGTTCGCTCAGCAGACGCACAAGGCGCGCACGATCCCTGTCCGCCTGACTGCGCAGATCCGCATCCTGCAGAAGATTGGCAATGGCCAGGAGACCGAGGTGATTGCAATTGGACCAGGTACCCCGGGAGGAATGCTGCAGAGCACACTTGATGCGCTCTCGTTGATCCTGGTTGCGGACTACAGCGACCAGGGCGCCCACCCGTGCGCCGTATTGGGCATAGGACTTGGACGCGGACCAGGCCACCAGCAGAGTTACCCCGGGCGCCAGCCCCTTGACAGCTTCCACCCAGGCTGCGCCGGGAGGCGTAGCATAGCGAGCATAGGCCAGATCCAAACAGATGGCCACCGGACCCTGACTGGACGCAGCGTTCAAGATCTCGACGATGCGCTGCCACTCGAAGGAATCGAGGGAGTAGCCCGTGGGGTTGTGGCAGGGAAAATTGAGTACCAAGAGAGCGCGCCCCTGAGTCTTCATCTGTTGGCTGAGCCCCACCTCCAACGCCGAAAGATCAAAGCACCGCTTGCTGTCAAACATGCGAAAGGTATTCACCTTGCGGCCCGTATGCTCAGCAATGATGCGGTAGGGACTCCAATAGAAATCAGTGGTCAAGAGCGACTGACCCGGCTCAAGAAAGTTCACCACCGAGTGATGAAGAGCACCGGTGCCGCCAGCCGTAGCGTTGGCCACCGCATGAACCGCCAACTCCCGGTCACCCCCAAATACATCCTCCAGTACACCCTCGAGGAACTCCTTGTCCCCGGAAATGGGCGCGTAGGCCGCTGCCCGAACGGGATCCACGCTGGTGAAAGCCTCGAACACACTGGGCATCACGCACAGTGAACCGTCATCTTCCACCAGCGCGCCCAAGGTGGCATTGAGAATGTCCTCCCCTTCTGCGGCGCGCCGCACGGCTTCCCCGTGCAAGGCAAAAATGGGATCGTCCCCTGGCCGATTGGAGGCGGCAGCGATCAGATGGGAATCATTCTGGCGGGTGGTCAAGGTATTCATCGAAGCAGCAGTCCGAGCGACCATTCTACCCAGAAGGGAGGTGGATTGGGGAACAAGCCCTCAGACCAAAGAGAATCGATGGTCATGATGGACTCAAGACCCGCAGCAACGCGTCCTGTTCGGCTGTGTTCTGCCCACCGGGCGCCACGGTCCAAGTGTCGTAGAAACGGATCCCCTTGAGGTGCAGGTAACGGTCCAGATAGACCGCGGCGTCCCGACGGCTGCGGGTAAAATCCAAACTGACGCCCACCAGTTGATGAACCTCCGCCGTGAAAGGGTCCTGGGCAAGAGCCACGAGGCCCAGACGAATAACCTCCTGGCAGCGCTCGAAGCGGGAGAGCCTGGAGTTGCTGCCAGTGAGAAGTGGGAAGGTCCCATCAGCAGGCGCCAGGTCGCGCATCTGAACCAGGTTCTGGACCGCCTTCTTGCGGCCCGCCTCCCGCAGGGCCAGGGTAGCGGCTTGGTTCTTGTTCAAGGCGGCAAGCTTAGTTCCAGACTGAAAGTCCCGAGCAGATTGCTTGGCCCCGCTGACCCACTGACTCCAGGCGCCCCCCGCCTCCCGTTCGCCCATCACAAAAGCCTGAGCCAAACGCACCGCATCTGAGTTGGGCACCGAAATCTCCGAACCGGGACCCTCCTGAAAAACCTCCAGATCCGCCAGAATCGCTCGCAAGCGAAGCGCCGCAAGGTCGAGGCGCGCGGTGATCAACTGCAACAAACCAACCTCTTCCAAGCGGCCGAGGCCATAGGTGTGGGAGTTCAGGAGCGAATAGGCCGCCGTCAGTTCTCGCACCTCCTGCGCTCCCTCCTGCAGCAACCAGATGCGCACCTGTCGACGGGCGTCTCCCGCCACTCGAACCAAGATCAGTGCGTACTGAGCATTCAAGCCAACGCTGAAAGGATCGATAATCAGCTCCTCCAGGACCAAAGCCGAAGGATCAAATTCGGGGTCCGCCAGATCGGAGTGAAAAGCCAGTACCAATCGATCAAGCCCCTGGCGCTGATCCTCGGCCCTCGCCATGGCAACTTCCAATTCAAAGCGCGGCACCAGATCCGCCAGAGCCAAGCGCACCGCTTGATCCGCCGTACTTGGCTTGCGCCAGAATTTCTCCACCTGCCGCAGTTGCGCCTTGGATCCAAAAGCGGGCTGACCGTCCAAGTCCCCTACCCAGGGATAGTCTTCACCACCAACGGAACAAGGCATGCAAAGCAGCAGCGATGCTGCAAGGGAAGAGATCGGAAGGGTCAGCACGAACCCCAGCCTACTCAAGAATCCCCGCGGCCCGGGTCCGAACTGTGTCCCCCGGAGGGGGAAACATCAGGCAAATGGCCCGGCGATGCCCTCATCGGGCTCGTCAGAGCCCGTACAGAGCTCATCGGGACTGGCAGACGCGCCTGCGTTGTCTCCCTCTGTCAAGCGATCGATGCGCACATGCGCGGCTTTTGGCAGATGGACCGGAGGATAGCTGCTGGGTGCCAGATAACCCGGAGGAGTGGGAACCTTAAAGTCCCAGCCCAGGGTCGTGCTGGTGAATGGGACTTCAGCGGTGGAAGGTGCACCAGACTCGGGAAGTGCATCGGTTGCTGGAAGCTCCTCTTGGACCTCCTGCTCGTTCACCCGATGGGCCCCCGCACGCCATTCTTCGCGGACTTCCCAGAAGGGCGGCCGTTGGGTGGGATCTCCATCGAGGGGCACGGGCTGCTCGTAGGCGCTGGGCGCAACATAGAGCGTGGTCGGCGTGCCCGGCATGGGACTGTCCTCATCTTCGCTCTGCCAATCTTCTACAGGCGGGGCATTCTCAAGATCCGCTTGCTCAGCGGCGAGGTCCACCGGCTCAGGGTCCACCGGCTCCAACTCGAGGGGTTGCCAGTCGATTGCTTCGGGCTCCACTGCCTTGGACTCAATCACAACCGGCTCTTCGCGCAGATCGATCCAGATCTCATCGGAATGCTTGGACTCCTCCTTGGGCAGTTGTTCCGGCGGCGGCTCGGGGTTCTCCCGACGGGCCAGGAATCGAATCCGGGTCAAGCGCCCAAAGGCCACCCCGCTGGAACGGGCTAAGGCTCCCGCATCCAGGTTGGCCAGGTCCCAGAGGGATGCCACGCCCTGTCTGGCCAGCACATCAATCAACTCCCGATCCAAGCCGTCCACTGCGCCGGGTTCGAGACCCGGGTTGGAATCCCGAACAGTCTCGGGAATCGGCTCAGACTCCCTTTCAGCTTGCTGGAAAACCTCAACTTGTTCTCCCCGGGGCTCCTCGATCGGTGGCTCTGCCATCGGCACCGCCAACATGCGCTCCATGGCCAGTTCATCTCGCTGATCCAGGGCAGCCCCCACGGGCGCCTGAATCGGATCTGCATCCAAGAACTCCGGCACTTCCTCCACATCCAAGGAAGGGGCCTCTTCACCGGGCGCCAGACGCTGGCGCAGGTTGGTCGCCTCGCGAACAAAGCGCCGGGCAGTGGAGGCGGAAATACCCACCAGCCTGGCCAGTTCCTCTGCAGGCAGGTCCTCAACGGCTCGCAGGGAATTACAACCACCCCTACGCAAGCGCTTGAGAGTAGAGGGACCGTCAGCATGCAGGGTGCAAAGCAGGGCTAGAGCTTCCATGGTGTTCTTGAGGGGTACTCGTCTAGTGGTTCTTGCTGGTAATCAAAACAGGGGACTCAGGCGCAGAGTTCAAGCCAGCCTGCAGCAGGCTGGCAGGATCCGCCTCCGGACCAAACATCACGGCCACCTCGCCGGCCAAGGCAGCAAAGTCCTGGGTCGCGCGGCAGGAGGCATCCAAAGCCTGCACCGGCAGGCCCACCGCAGGGGCTTCGCGCAGGCGCACGCTGGTACGAATCACCGTATCGAACATGGCGGCGCCAAAACGCGCATGCAAGGCCACCAACAGTTCCCGAGCGAAGCGCATGCGACGATCAAAAAGGGTCCCCACCACGCGCACCTCGTAGGCACGCCCCTGGTTCTCCCCCATCTCGTCCAGAATCCTCAAGGCTTGCAGGGCACCCTGCAAGGCGAAGGCACCAGTCTCCACAATCAGGAAGGCAGACGTACAAGCGAAGAGCGCATTGGCGCAGAGCACCCCCTCGGCACGAGGCGGGCAATCCACAATGACCCAGTCGTAACGATCGCGCACCGCATCGAGGGAAACCTTCAGTCGCTGCTCCGGATGCAGCAAACGCTCGGCGGTCTCTTCGAACTCCACCAGCCGCGGCCGAGAAGGAACCAAGTCGATTCCCAAGGGGCCGCTCTGAATCGCCTGCTCGATGTAGGCCTCATCGAGCAACACCTCGGCGATCGTGGGTTCTTCCAAGGGCGCGCAACCAAGGGCCATGGTAGCGTGGGCCTGGGGATCCAAATCCACCAGCAACACACGCTCCCCCCGTTGGGCCAGTGCGCCAGCCAGATTGACCGCGGTGGTAGTCTTGCCACAGCCCCCCTTTTGGTTGACCAACGCCAGCACTTGCAAGGGTCCACCCGGATGGCGGCCGCGCTTGGGAATGCTGGTTTGAGGAGTCATGGGGTTTTGCTGTTTTGAACCAGGCCCCGAACAATGCCGAGACTCGCTCCGGTCTGATTATGCCGCCGATTGATGGGGCAAGCCAGACAAACACGACCGAGGATCGGACTAGTCAGCGCAAGGCGCGCCGGGCACCCTGGAAGAAGGAGGTGGACGTACGGGCCAGATCCAAGGGCCCCCACTCCACCACAGCCTGCAAGGCCTGCGCCGCCGGAGAAGCTGGCCAGGCCACGGTCACGGGGCTGCGCTGCTGTACGCTCTGGGTGACGGCAGGATCAGCAGGCACCCAGCCAATGTATTCCGGTTCACGCTTTAGGAAGCGCAGGGCCGCCCCCCGGAAGCGCGCCCAGGCAGCTGCGGCCACGGCCTCATCGCCCGCTCGATTGACCACAACCCCGACTCTGATGGAGGGATTGACTGTCACCGCACGCTTGTAAAGAGCATAGGCGTCGCTCAGAGCGGTGAGTTCTGGATTGGTGACCAGGATCAGGGTGCTGGTGGCTGCCAGATGGGCCAAGGTGGAGTACCCGAGCCCCGCCCCGTGGTCGATCACGATCAGATCAAACTCCCCCTCAAGGGGAATCAGGGCCTTGAAGAGCCGGTCGAGCTGGCGCCGGGTGGGATTGACCAGCGCCTGACGACCCACACCACCCGAGAGCAGCTTCAGCCCATAGGGTCCTTCGATCACGGCTTCGCGCGCCTTGACCTGGCCATCAAGCACATGCCCCAGGTCATGCACCGGCGTCATTCCAAGGAGCAGATGGGCATTGGCCATGCCTGCGTCAAAGTCCACCAGCAACACGCGCTCGCCCCGGCGCGCCCGTTGGATCGCCAGGTTGGAAGCCAGCACACTCTTGCCCGTGCCGCCCTTGCCGCTGGCCACACACACCACACGCGCTGCGCTCACGTGTCCTGGGTCGTACGGAACCTGCGCTTCGGGGGCAGATCGACTCTGGACACCGCCGCCGGCGTAACGACGCAAGGGATTCAGGCGCGAAAATTGGAGGCGATTCAACATGGGGCCGAGCCAGATTCTACTTCAAAGCCCCCAAGGTCAAGGGTCGGCCCCAGGGTTCAATGAAATTTGACCTCTTCCCCGATGCGATGGAGCTTCATCACATTGGTGCTGCGCGCCACCCCCGGAGGAACTCCAGCAACGATCACAATTTCTTCGCCAGGTTCGCAGATCCCCCGCAGTTCCAGGGCCTCGGAAGCTATGTGGATCATGTCCTCCAGGCTGGCTTCCCGGCGAAATAGCACCGGACGCACGTGGGCCAGACTGGTCATGCGCGCCACAACCGAAGGATTCGGGGAGAGCCCGATGATTTCGGCATTGGGTCGGTATCTTGAGATCAAGCGCACGGTATTGCCGGTCTCGGTGAAGGCCACGATGCGCTTGAGTCCCAGACTATTGGCCGTGTGTACAGCGGCCATGGCAATCGCATTGAAGAAAGTTGCCTCCGAGGGGTTCAGCTTGAGCCGCGGACGATGCTGATAACGCTGGGACTGTTCCACAGAGAAAGCGATCTGAGACATCTGGCGCACCGCTTCCACGGGATATTCACCAATGGCCGTCTCCGCGGAAAGCATCACCGCATCGGTACCGTCCAATACGGCGTTGGCAACGTCGGTCACCTCCGCCCGAGTGGGACGACTGGAGTGGATCATGGACTCCAACATCTCGGTAGCGGTGATGGTGAACTTGCCCGCTCGTACGGCTGCGGCCAAGACTGACTTTTGCACCAGTGGCAGATCGGCGAGTTCGAGTTCCACACCCAGGTCGCCCCGGGCAACCATGATGCCGTCTGCCTCTTCAAGCAGCTCGTCCAGATTATCCACCGCGGCGCGGCGTTCTACCTTGGCGACTATGGCTGCGTCGGGCATCAACGAGCGAATTTCGCGTAGCTCCGATGCCTGGGCCGCGAAACTGACCCCCACCATCTCCACATCAAGCTCCTTGGCAAACTTGAGCCACTCGCGGTCCCGGGGAGTAGGCAGTTCATAATTCACAACGGAATCGGGCATATGCACACCCTTGCGATTTCCCAGGGAACCGCCTCGTACCACTCGTCCGACCACCGTTTCCCCAAAACCGTCTTCCACCAGGATTTCGATCTGGCCATCGTTCAAGAAAACCCGATGGCCAGGCTTGAGGCTCTCGTGTATGGCCGGTACATCGATCTGGACCTCACCGGGCAGAGCTTCGCTGGATCCCGTACGCAGGCGAATCACCTCCCGTTCAACCAGGTCGACACGGCCTTCAGGAAAGGTGCCAGTGCGCATCTTGGGGCCGGGCAGATCCACCAGGATTCCGATGGGAGTGCAGCGTTCCTGGGCCGCGGCACGCACCTTTGCAATCCGTTGCCGGGCTTCCTCTTCTCCCCCGTGGCTGAAATTGATGCGCGCGACAGAGAGACCGGCATCAATCAGTTCGCCGATGCGATCCTCCGAAGCGGGACCGATGGTGGCGACAATTTTTGTGAAGGGCACCTGCCGAGCACCCTTCTTGGGGGGTGAAGAGGAGGGGTCGGTCGTAGCGCGTGACTGGGACATAAATACTCATAGGACGCCCTGGGACGACCAACTGATGAGCAGAGAATACATCTTTGGGGCCCACTATCACGGCTCGAAGCCTCAAAGCCCTCCCAAGGAACCTGGATAGGGGTCCGGCTGAGATTCTCCCGATTCTGCCCCACAGATTCCCAGACCTTGGTAGACCTAAGGGGGTAGTTACCGATCGTTCGGATAGGTCACTCTCCCCTTTATTCCTTTTCTCTTCTTTTCCCCTCCTCCCCATGGGTATCCGAGCAGAATCTACCCGACGCGGGTCCGTGCCAGCTGCGACCACAGCCTTCCTCCTCGCACTGGTCCTGGCCCTAGTGGTCTACGCTATTTAGGGACCTCGATCTGACGGGTACCTGGTACCCGCTGGACGAATACCAAAACCGGATGGAGCATTCAGGGTCCATTCCCAACCCGGCACCTCGCTCCGCGAGGGTGGTGCCTGGGCCACGAAATTTGCGGCCAACTGACTTCGATCCGATCTGGATCACCCCATCTGAATCTGCGTGGGGATCTCTTGGTAGGCGGGAAACCTCCCCAAAGCCTTTTTGGAGAACACAAGAGAGTCATCGATAGTGATCTCGAAGACCCCCCCGGATCCCTCCACCGCAGTGAAATCGATCTCACCGAAGACCTCCTTCAATTCAGCGGCCAGACCGACCGCTTGGGGGAGGTAGTTTCAGGTGACGCAGTACTCGATGCTGACCTTCATGGGGGCACCATAGCCCATCCAGGAGGTGCCGAGAGCTTCCCCTGGTGACTTGCTGGGTATGAATCGGGTATTTTTTGTTCCAGGGAATCTCTCAGAAGCCAAAGATCGGGGGTCTTGCCCCGTAAACTCTCCCTCCCTGCTGGTTTGGACCCTGCGCGCCCCCCCTGCGCCAACCCATCCAAACCCCCACTCAGCCCGTGCACCGCACGTAGAACCCATAAACCAACATGAAGAATCTGCCCTGGACTCTGCTTGGCCTCTTGGCCGCACCCCTGCTGCTCTCCGCTCTGCCCACCCGTGACACCATCGCCTTCGCCCCCGAAGACGGCACCAGTGTCAGCGTTACCTTTCTCAGCTCCAACGAGCTGACCCTTGATGACATGCAGATGCTGATGAACGGGCAAGAGAATGCGATGATGCCCAGCATAGAGATGGACATGATCACGACCACAGAATATCAGTTCAGCGACACCTATGAGCGCATGGCAAAAGGCCAGCCCGCGCGCCTCAAGCGCACCTACGACTCCATCCAGAGCGCCATAAGCGGCGAAACCAGGATGGAGATGATGGGCGAAGAACAAACAGAAGACGTCGCGGGCAGCGGCACCTCAGGGTTGGAAGGGGATTCGGTTCTCTTCAACTTGAAGGATGGGGAATACATCAAGAGTTGGCCCGAAGGAGAAGAAGGCGATGACGAGCTGCTCGAAAATCTGCTGGAGGATGTCAGCCTGCGCGGCTTGCTGCCAGAGGGAGAGGTCGCCGAAGGCGAATCCTGGGACATCGACTTGTCCATCATGCTCGACCTACTGGCCCCCGGTGGCGACCTCGGCCTTGAACTTGAAATGGAAGGTGGAGACAACGCCATGTCCATGGGCCCTGATACGGACATGATGAGTGACATCCGGGAAATGCTGAGCGGCAACATGAATGGCACAGTCACCGGTAAGCTCACGGGCTACCGCGACGCAGACGGAGCCCGCGTGGCGGTCATTGAGATCGATATCGAGGTTGACTGCAGCACCGACATGATCGACATGATGCGTGAGAAGATCGAGGAGAGCCTGCCCCCGGACGCTGGCATCGAAATGGATCTGAGTTCAGTGGATGTGAGCTATGTCATGGAGGGCGAGGGCGAACTCCTGTGGAACGCAAGCGCCGGACACATTGCTGGACTGAGCCTCGAATTGGAAGTAGCCATGAGCATGGAAATGGCCATGGGCATGGACGCGGGCGGCCAGCAGATGGATATGGAAATGGCGATGGAAATGTCCGGAACGACGGAGCTCACCGTCGAGGTAGAGTGACCAGAGCGTTAGAGACGCTTGAGTAACACTGGCCCCCGGAAGCTTGACGCTTACGGGGGCCACTTCTAATGGGGCCAAGGGCACAGGCGAAGAGCATAATCAGCCCGCCATGACGCTCTCCCGCCTCCTGCCCCAACGACCTTTTCCGCCCTATGCGTTCTTGCCGGGCAGGGATCCCCACCCCACCAGAGACCCGCGGGGACATTCTGCGGGTACAGAGAACGACTCGACTCCACAGGAGTTGACGGACATAGAAGACTGGGCGACCACTCCAGAGTATCTGTTCGGAATCGACCTCTACAACCACGGCTACCTGTGGGAAGCGCACGAAGCCTGGGAAGCGCTCTGGCATCTGGCCAAGCCCGATCCCCTACGGGCGGACTTCTTGCAGGGCTTGATTCAATGTACCGCGGCCACTCTCAAGGTGCGCATGGGCCAGCCCCAGGGCCTCGAAGCTCTGGCCCGCATGGGGACCGAACGCTTGGAGCGAGTGGCGCAACAAAGCGGGGGCGTCTACATGGGGCTCTCCGTGCAGACATTCCTCGAAGCCTTCCGCGCCTTTGCTGCATCCCAGCCAAAAGACACAGAAACGCGGCCGATGATCGTGCTGGACGACTGAGCGGGCCAAACCGCTGGCCACTTGGGCAGGCCTCAGCCAAGGTACTCTTCAAAAGCCTCGGCTGAAAATCCCACCAAGACCTTCTTGCCCAGCCGCATGGTGGGTGCACGCAAATTACCCGTGGGACCGAGCATGACCTTGGCAAGTTCGGCGCCGGTCATTTTCTGCCTGACCAGATCAAAGGTCATCACCTTCTTGCCCTTAGCCACCACCAACTTGGTGGCATCTTTGAGGACGCCCTTCAAGTCCTTGGCGCCTATCTTGTCCTTAGCTGCATTCACCGTCTCACGGATGGTGAGGGGCCGACCGTCCATCCAGTCGTCAGCCCGTGTGCAACTCGTTCAGCCCTTACGGTGGTAATAGAAGTCAATGCGCTTTGCCATGGGGGCCAGGATGGGAACCAGAGAGCCAAAGCGCAAGAGTCCAGGAGCAGGGGGTCCCTGACGCGAAAATCCAGTCCTCAAGAACGGGCCTGACGCATGAACTCGTCCACCAGTGCTGAGACCAAAGGCAACTGACTCTCCACGCCTAAGATTTTGGCCGGAGGTACATGCAGGAAAAGAACCACAACCCCCAGATCCCTACCCCGCTGCAAGCTGCAAAAATAGACGCGCTCACACACATAGGCCCCCGCATCCTGGGACTGCTCCACCTGTCGGGCCCCAGCTCCCCGCAAAGCAGCTTCGAGGGCTTCCAAATCCAGGGATGTGCTCAACACCTCCCCCTCAAGCCCCAGAGAGGAGACCGTGATCCCCTCATTGTCCGGCCGATCCCCGAGCAAAGTCCCCCGGGCCTGCTGCTCCAATCGGAAACCCGGGCCCGGATGCACCCCCAGGCTCAGGATGCCCAGGGGCGGCCGCCCCAGATCCATGAGTTCCTGATCCAGCACCTCAGGCGCCCCGCAAAAGGTCACCGGCAGCTCACACCCACGGCAATCAGGCCGCTGACCCAGCAAGCGGGCCAGTTCCCCCGATGGGTTGTGCTCGACCCCCTCGAAGGGCCCAAAGCCGGTAATCAGAAGGGGCGCCCCCATGGCTGACAGAGTACTGCCTCGCGGGCATGGACGGGAGTGCAGCCCGCCCGTTACCCTCTGCCCAGTCAATCTCCCCCGGCTGGGGAGCAGATCCAGCCCCCGGCAAGAGACGCAAGCGATGAAGAACAAGGTCCTGATTGGGAATGGCCAAGGCTTTTGGGGCGACTCGATCCTGGGCCCCATACGCCTGTTGCGCGAGGGCCCCCTCGACTACTTGACCCTCGATTACCTGGCGGAGGTCACCATGTCGATCATGCAAAAACTCCGGCAGCGGGACCCGAAGGCAGGATATGCCACGGATTTCGTGACCCTCATCGACCGAGTGCTGCCCGAGCTGCTGGAAAAAAAAGTGCGGGTAGTGGCCAACGCGGGAGGCGTCAATCCCCACGCCTGCAAGGATGCTCTGCTTGAGGTCTGCCGCAGACACGGGGCCAAGGGCGTGCGCATCGCAGTGGTGGACGGGGACGACATACTGCCGAACCTGGACGACCTGATCGGCGGTGGTGAGGAATTCACGAACATGGACACGGGTGCTCCCCTGGCGGATGTACGTTCGCGCGTTACCAGCGCAAATGCTTACCTGGGGGCCTTCCCCATAGCCGAGGCCCTCAACGCCGGGGCCCAAATCGTAGTCACAGGTCGAGGCACGGACCCAGGGCTGGTCCTCGGACCCCTGATCCATGAATTCAACTGGGGCCAAGAAGACTGGCACAAGCTCGCCGCGGGAACAGTGGCGGGACACATCGTCGAGTGCGGCGCCCAATGCACAGGGGGCAACTTCACCGACTGGCAATCGATCCCCAATCTGTCGATGGTCGGTTACCCGGTGCTCGAAGTTGAACCCAGCGGGGACTTCTGCGTCACCAAGCACGAGGGCACAGGCGGTCTGGTCAGCGTAGAAACCGTGACCCACCAACTGGCCTACGAAATGGGCGACCCTGCGCGCTACCTGACACCGGATGTGATCGCTGACTTCACCAGCTTCCGCCTGAACCAAGAAGGAGAGAACCGGGTAAGAGTGAGCGACACCCAGGGCCTGCCCGCCACGGAGACCTACAAAGTTTCCATGAGCTACTCCGATGGCTGGAAGAGCGTAGGACAGCTGACCATCAGCGGCCCCGATGCCTTGGCCAAGGCGCGCCTGTGCGCCAAGATCGTCTGGGATCGATTGGCCTACGACGGCTGCGAGTACGAACCCCAAGAGCGCCTCGAAGAATACGTGGGCGCAGGAGAGTGTCACGCGGGTCTGCCCGGAGGCACCTCAGAAGATCCTCCCGAGGTAGTCTTGCGCTTGGGTGTCAAAGGCCCGGACAAGGCCAAAGTCATGCGCTTTGGTCCGGAACTGGTTCCCCTGGTCACCAGCGGTCCCCCGGGAGTCACAGGTTTCGCTGGCGGACGTCCCAAGGCCCAGGAGATCATCGGCTACTGGCCCGCCCTGATGAACAAGCAACTGATCCAACCCAATGTCACCCTCGTGACGAGTTAGCCCCATGCCCACCGTTCCCCTCCACCGCATTGCCCAAGCGCGCTCCGGCGACAAGGGCGAAGGCTCAAACGCTGGCGTCTTGGCTCGCTCAGAAAAAGCCTACGCCTTCCTGGCTGAGACCCTGACCGAAGAACGGGTGCAAGAGTTCTTCAAGGGGATCAACCAGGGCGGCGTAACCCGGTACCTGGCGCCAAACATGCGTGTCTTGAACTTCTTGCTGGAGGACAGCTTGGGGGGCGGAGGCTCCGCTTCTCTCAAGACCGATGCCCAGGGCAAGACCCATGGAATTGGGCTCTTGCGCATGGAATTGGATGTACCCGATGAGGTGCTGAACGCGACCCCCGCCCCTCCCGCTTGAACCATGGACCTGATCCTCGAACTGCACGAAAAGGCTCGACGCAAGAACAGCACCATCGTGCTGCCCGAAGCGTCCGACGAGCGCGTGGTGCAAGCAGCTGCTCGCCTGGCCAGCGAAGGCCTGGTACGACCGGTACTGGTAGAAGCCCGTGGTATGACCAGCCTGCCTCCTGGGGTGGAGACCGTGCGACCTTCATCGGATCCGCGCCTTGAATCTTTTGCGGAGGCACTTTTTCAACGTCGAAAAGCCAAGGGCATGACCATTGAAGACGCGCGCGAGCGCATGCTCGACCCCCTTTGGTTCGGTGCCGCCCTGGTTGCGTCCGGTGAGTGCGACGGGGGCGTCTCCGGTTCCATCTCATCCACCGCCAATGTCCTGCGCGCAGGCCTGGGAGTCATCGGTCTGACCCCCGGCCTACGCACGGTCTCTAGCAGCTTCCTGATGATCCGCGAGGATGAAGTCTTCACCTTCGCCGACTGCGGCGTGGTTCCGGACCCCAGCCCTGAACAATTGGTGGACATTGCGCTCGCCTCCGCCGAAGGGCACCGCCGTCTGGCGGGAACCGCCCCGCGAGTGGCCCTCTTGTCCTTCTCCACCAAGGGATCCGCCGAGCACCCCATGGTGGACAAAATGGTCGAAGCCACGGAACTGCTGCGCCAAAGAGCACCGCAACTCACCGTAGACGGAGAACTGCAACTGGATGCGGCCATCGTGCCCAAGGTGGCCGAGCGCAAAGCCCCGCGCTCACCACTCGGGGGCCGCGCCAATGTCCTGATCTTCCCCGACCTGAACGCAGGCAACATGGCCTACAAACTCGCCCAGCGGCTGGCGGGCTTCACCGCTCTCGGCCCACTGGTGCAGGGCTTCCGCCGGCCGTTCATGGACCTCTCCCGCGGCTGCGTTACGGAGGACATCGTGCATGTGTCCTGCATAGCCGCACTTCTTGGAGACTAGTCCGTGACCGCCAAGCGCTCGCCCCTGCCTGCCCCGCTCTGGACACTCGATCTGCACGGAACTGACACCGCGCGCGCCTTGCAATTGGTGCAACAGGAAATCGCCTCACGCTACCCCCGGGGACACAGCCCGGGCCTGGTCATCACCGGTCGCGGCGTCCATTCCGAAGGGGGAAAATCCCCAGTGCAGGCTATGGTCAAGAAGTTCCTGCACAGTGCCGAAGCCCGGACCAAGGGGGTCAAGAATGTGCAGCCGGAGAGGCAGGGGGGCGCCTTCCGGGTGGACCTCTACGCCCCTGGACAAGCACCCAAGCCAACTCCGGACCCCTGATCGGCCTGCCTGAGTAGAGGTACGGACAAGCGGGGCTCGGATCAGTACCCTGTTGCCCAGCCATGGGAATGCGCAAGGTATACATCGCCTACACAGGCGGCACAGTGGGCATGCTGCCCACGGAACGGGGCCATGCCCCGGCCCCCGGGCAACTGGCAGAGTTGCTCGGCCGCCTGCCACAGTTCCAGGCACCAGAAATGCCCGAGATAACCCTGCGCGAGTACAACCCCCTGCTCGACAGCGCGAACATGACTCCCGCCGACTGGGTGGCGATCGGCAAAGATCTCAAAGCCCAACAGGAAAACCACGACGGATTCTTGGTACTGCATGGCACGGACACCATGGCCTACACAGCCAGCGCTCTGTCTTTCCTGCTGGAAGGGCTTGAGAAACCGGTGATTCTGACTGGCTCGCAGATTCCCCTCTGCGAAACCCGCAGCGATGCCCTGGAAAACCTGACCACCGGCCTGTTGCTCATCGAACGCTACGCACACCGCATGTGCGAAGTCTGCATTTGTTTCGGTGGCCGCTTGCTGCGGGGCAACCGAGCCAGCAAGACCGACTCAGAGGGCTTTGACGCCTTCGAGTCCCCCAACCATCCACTGCTGGGCACCATCGGCATCGACTTTGAACTGAATTGGAACATGTTGCGTCGGCCCCAAGCGGAAAGCCTGCCCCTCAGGGTGCGTGAACTGGGTGACACTTCAGTTGGCGCTTGTCGTTTGTACCCGGGCATGTCTGCACACACCCTGGCGGCATTCTTGGACGGAGTCGAAGGCTGTGTGCTTGAATGCTACGGGGCCGGCAATGCCCCCAACCGGGACAAGGAGTTCATGGGTGTGCTGCGCAACGCTTGCGATTCGGGGACAGTGATCGTTGCGGTGCCCCAGCCCCTACGGGGCAGCGCGGCTCTGTCTCTATATGCCACAGGGCGCGCCCTGCTGGATGCGGGCGTGGTCAGCGGCTTTGACATGACCCCCGAAGCTGCCCTGACCAAAATGTCGTACCTCTTTGCCTGCACTACAGACTCCGCCGAGGTCCGGCGCATGATGCAGCAGAATCTGCGTGGGGAACTCACGCCCCTGACAAGCGAAAATGAATGACGGTCCAACGAATGAAACCGTAGAGGCACCTCGTCTGGCAATTGTGCTCGAGGGTGGCGGAGCCCGCGCCTCCTGGCAGGTGGGCGCCCTGCGCGGCCTCCTGAGCGAACTGCCGGAACTCTCGCCACGCATCATTGTGGGCATCAGCGCAGGAGCAATCAACGCCTCCAGTCTGGCGAACTCTGTTCAGCCCATGCCCGCCGCGGTGGAAGAACTGGCAGAACTCTGGCACATGCTGAACGTGGAACGGGTCTTCGAGGCCCACCCCACCAGCCTCATGAGCCGGGTACTGCGTGTGGGCCTGCGCGTTGCCTTTGGCCTCAGGGCCCGAAAGAATCCGATCCTGGGCATGGTCAACACTGATCCTCTGCGCGAAACCCTCAGCCACGGCCTGGGCACAGGACCCAGCGGTTCTCTGGACGGCGTACGCGCCAACATCGCCAGCGGCCAACTGGATTCTCTGGCTCTCCTGACCACGCGCTACAACACGGGCCAAACGATCTGCTTTTTTCAAGGTGGCGAGATCGATGGTTGGAACCGACCGAATCGCAGGGGAATCGCCAGCAATCTGACCGTGGAGCATGTGATGGCTTCAGCGGCTCTGCCCCTTTTCTTTCCGCCCATTCAATTGAAAGAGGACTGGTACGGGGACGGGGGTGTGCGCTTGATTGCCCCCTTGGCTCCTGCGGTGCACCTTGGGGCCACCAAGATCCTGGCCCTCTCAACGCGCTACGCGCGCACGGACAGCGAAGCAGACGAAGGTGGAGGCAAGGGCCCCCCCAGCCCGGCCCTGATCGCGGGCAACCTGTTCAATGCAATCTTCTTGGATTCCCTTGATCAGGACGCGGCCAACCTGCGGCGTTTGAACCGCTTGATCGAAAACCAATGCGATCCTCCGGGCAATCTGCGCGCCATTGATCTGGCCCTGATGCGACCTTCGGTGGACCTGGGGCGTTTGGCATCGCGTTTCGAGCCCGAGCTGCCCTGGTTCTTCCGACGCCTGCTGCGCAACCTGGGCACCAAGGGCGCCGACAGCCAGGACCTCTTGTCAACGGTGCTCTTCGATCCGGGCTATGTGAGCCTGTTGATGGAACTCGGCGAGGAGGATGGTCGCAACAACGCCCCGGAAGTTGCCCGCAGTCTGGGACTTTGAAAATCATGGCGGCCTAGACCGAGCCCAAGCCCTTCCCAGCCAGGGTCTCGGTCACTATCCTTTCCAGCCACGACCTGCACCCAGATCCCATGACCAAGATCCTCTGCAAGAATTGCTGCCACCTGAAGATGGCCCCCTACCAGGCCCCACGAACGGGCTGCTGGCATCCCGACCACATGCAGACCACCCAAAAGGACGCCTGGCTGGATGAGCAGCAGGTGCCGGGCAACCACCAACAAATCAACCTGCGCAAAGATTGCGTCAGCTTTGAAGCAGCGCCGGGAAAGGCCAGCCTCTGGCAGCGCTTTCGAGCATTCGGAACCTAGCGCGCGGGACGGAGGTCCAGGTCGAAGTTGCGGCGCAACAGATTGCAGACGCCGTTCTCGCCGATGCAAACCGGGTAGAGCACAAAGCCCGTCAGGCGGGGCACGGGGGGAGGCGCTTCCCCAGGTGGGCCCGGAGCCGAGGCAACCAACTCAAAATCCAGGCGCGGATTCTGATAGTCCGCCTCACCCACGGACTGCAGGTCAATCCAGGAACTCCTCGCTCGCCAGCCATCAGGCAGATCGATCCAGATTCCCAGAGGCCCACCCTCGGGTTCGATGCGCACATCCTCTGCGGGAACAAGGCTCAAATGTACCCGGGAAGTCCCCGGGGCAACGCGCACATTGGGTCCAGCAAAACCAGTGTGGGGCGCCACGGCCCAGTGCAGAATCGCGCGCTGCTTCTCGTCCAGTGGAATACGTGCGAGAGGATCGGGGTTCTCTTGGATCACGGGCACGGGCAGGTCATAACCACCCTTGGCTGTTTCCGCTCCTGAGAGCAGCACCTTCCAAACTGCCGGCTTCAGGCCACGGGCAGCCAACTCTTTCCTCGCCAAGGGAACCCAATCGTAAAAAGGATAGGGCTTGTCCAGGCGCGGCCCCCATTGCTGGATCCGTCGGCGCCAGATGTACTGGCCGGGATCCAGACTCAAGGCCCGGGACCAGGAATTGAGCGCCCCTTGAAAACGGCCCTCGTTGGGTTGTTCACCAGGTCGTTGGCTGGGGCCCTCCAGGTCCAACAACAATCTCTGGGCTACCCCCGCGCGAAAGTGATCGCGGGCCGAGGCGTTGGGGGCCAGGGCACGGTCCACAAGAGTCCGCACAGCGGCCCGCCGCCGACTACACGATCCGGCGTCCATTCCCTGCCGGTCCATCAGCAAGATCGCCATTGCCGCCGGAACGAATTCCCCCGGGTCGTCATCAGGGGTGATGGCTCCCCTGGCCCGGGCCAGATGAGGACCAAATTGCGCTGGTTGCTCCAACTCGGCCGTCACCCCCTGCATGCGCCCCATGACTTCCAGCAGGCCACCCTCTCCTTCAATTCTATTGGGATGCAGGCGATCCTTGAGAACCAACCCTCCTGGCTGCACGGCCAACACCTTCGGCACCAACTTGACTTCCAGTTGGTTGAAAGGATCCCAAGCCACCGGCCATTCGATCCCCTGCCACTTGAGCCATAGGGCCGCGCGCTCCCGATGCTGCTCCTGCACGACGCCGATCACGCGCAATCTGCCCGCAGCCACCAGTTCTCTTGTCGCGGCATGCCACACGGGCACGTGCTTGCGACAACCAGCTCACCAGGATGCAAAGGTGACCAACAGAATCGGGCGAGAATCCCCGGCCTCCCCGCGCAAACGCAGAGTGCCCTCGGTTCCCACCAGAGGCAGCTCCAAATCCGGCAGGACCTGTCCCTCGGCAGTACCCGTGACTTGAACCTGACGGGCAGACAAGGAACTACAAAGCAAGAACACAATCAACGCCAAGGGTCGCAACGCCATGGACTGATCCTAGCCCCTGAGAAGGAGAGGTCCATCCCCACTTGGACTATCTCGCCCGCAGACCCAGCCCACGCAGAGGTTCGACCTTCCTCAGACGCGCCCGGTGCAGGACATAGGTCCCAGGACCGCAATCCAAGAGCACCTGCAGCCGATCCCCACGCTTCAGCTTGAAACCCAGGATCGGAACATGGAGAACCCTGCGCCCCCCCAGATGGGCAACACACTGACTCGCTTCGGCCTTCTTGAGACCCTTGGGACTGGAAACCACTCCCACTTCAACGCCGCCGAACCCGGGCGCCACAAGGTCCAACTCCAGAACACAGTCCTGTTCCAACTCAGGCAGGCCGTCCAGGAACAAGGTCGCGGGCTTGACTCCCGCGAGGATTTCTCCTGGCTGTTCCAGGTCCTGGTGCACAGCCTGCTCGCCAAGCACACGCCAGGTCCCTGGATTGCCAGGCTCCAGGCTCCACCCACTCGACTCACCCCTGGCAAAAGCCCGCTCCATGTCTGCGGGTGTGCTTGTCATGAACTCACTTGGAACCAGATCATCGAGAATGCGTTCCACGAACCAGTCCACAACCACCTCAGCTTGACTGGTCCTCGTGCGGCCCCCGTCCAGGGAGTGTTCCCATACGGATCGCAGCCAGATATTCCTGCCAAGCAGGTCGCGAACGCCACGACCATAGGAGTCATTGTTCATGTGGAAGCGGCGCTCCCCGTTCTTCCATTGACGACTGAAGCGCTTGTTGCGCAGCTTGGTCCCCATATCAGGCGTTTGCACGGTCCACCATTCCAGATCACTGAAAGGAGCCAGCCCATCGAGATAGAGCCTCGTGGTCCAAGAATCCCCCACAGCTCGCTGTCCCTTGCGCCGCACCCACGGGACGCGCACTGGCTCAATCTCAAGCTCTGCCCGTAGCCAGGCCTCAGCCACACGCTCGCCCCGCCCCGACCAGTGGGTGCCCGTTGGGTGCACCATGAAATCCCACTGCTCCTGACTGTCATGCGCCTTGCCCGCCAACATGCTGGGCAGAAGATCACGCACCGACACGCCCGCCTCGCGCAGGGCACTCATCAACTGATCCCTTCGTGAGGGACCCACCCGAGCAAAACGCTCGGGAATACGCTCGGGATAGATGCTCGGCTTGCCGGGCAAGAGACAGACTATGTACTTGGACCCACCCGCCTCAGCAGAGTCCTTGCGGATCAAGAAGTTCTTCACCCAGTCCTGCAACAAGGCATCACTCATGGGTGCAGCGCCGCGCCAGTTGTCCAAGTGGCGACCATAGTCAAGGAAGAGCCAACCGCCCTTTCCACGCACCATCTCAGTGCCCGGAGCCTGCCCCAACACTCCCCAATGAAACAGGGACCTCAGTTGCAGAAGCGGTGTGCGCAATCCAAGACGATCCGAGTAGGCTTTCTCCGCCCAGCCGGTCTTGTCCTTGATAGCCGCAGGGGCCTGCCATCCTTGAACAGGCCGCCGTTCTCGGCGCCGAAGTTCTTCGCCCCGTTGCTCCATGTCCACACCCAGGGAACTCAGCCCCGGTACCGCCAGCAGCAGCAGACAGGCCATGACAAGGATGCGATCCCCGTTGGTGCCTTCGATTTTGATCTGCTCACTCATGGATCTAGAAGCGGAAATAGATGAAGGGAGTGCTCGTACCGCCCAAGCCCTCAGCCAGACTCAAGGCTAGAACCAGGAAAAGCGAAAGGTCGGCCACCACCAGCCAGCGACGGCGGGCAGAAGTGTTGATCTCTGCCAGGGCGCGCCGGGCCCAGGGAACCCAGGGCACGCTGGCCAGAGCTCCCAGCAGCAATCCAAGAAACACCGCCGGAGTCATGAATCGCTCCAAGGTCCAGGGACTGTTGGAGGATCCAAAACCAAACAAGGCGCCAAAGTAGGACCCGGCCTGACTCATGGACTCACAGCGGAAGGGTACCCAGCCCAAGCAAACCGCCAGCAGCAGCCAAAGGTGCTGACCGACCCGGGGCAGGCGCGCCAAGAGGCGTCCCAGGCCCACCCGTTCCATGACCAACAGGGCACCATGCCAGGCTCCCCAAAGCACAAATGTCCAGGCCGCTCCGTGCCACAGGCCGCACAAGAGAAAAACCGCCACCAGATGGCAGCCCGTGCGTACCCGCCCGTGACGGTTGCCCCCCAGGGGAATGTAGAGATAGTCCCGGAACCAACTGGAAAGAGACACATGCCAACGTCGCCAGAACTCGGTCACCGAACGACTGGAATAGGGGTGCAAGAAGTTCTCCAGGAACTCAAAGCCCAACATGCGCCCGATGCCGATGGCCATGTCGCTGTAGCCTGAGAAGTCCAGGTAGATCTGCAGCGAGTAACACGCCAGGCCCAGCCAGGCCAGGCCAAAACCCAACTCGCCGGGGGCCAGGTTGAAGGCCTGATCAGCCACCGGAGCAATGCTGCCAGCCAACAGAACCTTCTTGCCCAAGCCCGTGGCAAAGCGACGAAAACCCTCCGCCACGCGCTGCAATTTGACCTCGCGCCCATCGATCTGACTGGCCACATCTGCGTAGCGCACAATGGGGCCAGCGATCAACTGGGGAAAGAGCGAGAGATACAACGCAAACTTGAAGGGATTGCGCTGGGGCTCAACCACACCGCGGTGCACATCCACTAGATAAGAGAGTGCTTGGAAGGTAAAGAAACTGACTCCGATGGGCGGTCCCGTGGCCCCATCGGAACGCAGTGCCAGGGCCAGGTCGGGAGTCTCTCCAAAGAGCCAGGCCGAGTACTTGAAGAGCACCAGGAGTCCCAGATCAAAGGCCACCCCCAGGCCCAGGGCCCAGTGAGAAAGCAGAGTTCCCCTGCGGCCCACCAGCAGACCGAGCAAATGGTGCACCAAACCTGAAGCGGCCAGCACCGCCACCATGGGGCCTTCGCCCCAGGCATAGAACAACAGACTCGCGGCGAGCAGCACCCAGTTCCGGCCGCGCCGACCGGCGACCCAGGCCAGCAGCACCACCAGGGGCAGGAATGCGGTCAGGAACAGAGGGGAATGGAAGAGCACGGCAAGGTCGACGGGGCGATGGCCCCGGGGTCAGATCATCGACAGATCCTCCTCGACGATCAAGAGTCCCCCTAGCCCAAGCCCGAATGCACCCGCGGCGCGAAGCTCAGGCCTGCAAGGACCCTTGACTCCAGGCCGGTCAGATATTCCAGCCGCAGTCCTGCTGCGGGGCCGAAAAACTCCTCTGCCAGGCCCAAGAACAAGGCCCGGTGCTGGGCCTCGCTGGCACAGAAGCCATGAAAAAAAACTCGCAGCTGCTCATCGGGATGATGATGGGAGAGCAGGTTCAAGCGCTCCAAGCTGCGGCCTTCGATCAGATGCGCGATCAGGAGACGGTCCAGCAGCATGGAAGTGCGGCCCTCGGATGAGCCCCGGTGCAAGCCGTCTGCATAGGGGCTGGGGGCTTGTTCCCCCAGTTGACCACCCCGAGCGGTCAGTTCAGCGTGCACCACAGCGAAATGCTCCATCTCCTCGATCACCATGGGTGTGATCGCCTGCACCAGAGCGGGGTACTCGGGATTCTTGGCGATCAACACCTGACCCATTGCGGCCGCCTTCAATTCGCAGTGAGCATGATCGCTCAGCAGAGCGTGTTCATAGGGAGCGATGCGCTCGACCCATTCCACCGGCGTGGCCCAACAAAGGTCGAGGCCCACTCAGTCGTCCTCTTTCTTCCCCGCGGGACGCCAGAGCACATCGCCCTCGCCGCCCTCCTGGCTCGCACTGTCGTGGTTCATCCGGCGCGCCAGGACGAACAGCAGGTCCGAAAGGCGGTTCAAGTACAGCAGCACTTTGGGATTGGACTGGGCGGCTTCATCGGGATCCCCAAACAGGGTCACCACCGAACGCTCAGCCCGCCGGCAGATCGTACGCGCCAGATGCAACCAGCCGGCGCTAAGAGTGCCCCCCGGCAGGATGAACGAGGTCAGATCCGGCAGGTCCTGATTGGCCTCATCAATCCAGCCCTCAAGACGCTCTACATAGGCCTCGCCGATGCGCGCCTCGCCCTCGGAATCTCCAGGTCGACAGAGGTCCGAACCCACATCAAACAGGTCGTTTTGCACCTGGGTCAGGCGTTCGGCCCAGGGCTCGCTGAGCCCCTGTGCAAGGGCCAGACCCAGGGCACTCGAGCACTCGTCCACATCTCCATAGGCTGCTACCCGCGCGCTGTCCTTGGGCACTCGCGTTCCATCGCCAAGAGCCGTGAAACCATCGTCGCCGGTTTTGGTGTAGATGCGGCCGAGGTGAACCATGGATGCAGCTTACGGGACCAGAGGGGCCGCGACTATTGGGAGTCCTCTCCCGCGTCCCGACGCTCCTTCAGTTCCTTTCGGCGCTGTCCCTTTTCGTGGGTCACCAGCCCCAGGTCCTTAGGTGTCAGCTCGGAACCAAGATTCTTCAGGATCAAATGCCAGGCCTTGGCGTCCCGATTCTCCAAAGGCGCTCGCAGCATGACCCGATCGATCATCTGGATCACCAGATCTGACGCCTCGGCGGAGCGCATGACCTTTTCCGCAAAGACCTCCTTCATGCGACCGGCAAGAAAGTAGCGGCCCTCCTGGTCCAGACGCTTGGAGCCCCGCTCACGCTCCCGATGTCCCTCCCCCACAAACAGATCCGAGAGTACCACGGTCACCGCCATGGCGAGATTCAGCGAAGTATGGGAAGCGCTGGTTCGAATGTGCACGAGTTCCGCGCACTGGTCCACTTCCCCGCGATCCAACCCGGTTTCCTCCGTGCCGAAGACCAGGGCCAGACACTCGTCGGGCGAACTGGCCACCTGCTCCAAGTCCGGCGCAACCTTGCGCCAGTCCCGACGGTCGCGCAAGTCCCGCGGCCGGGCGGTGAAGCCCACCACATGGTGAGTGTCCGCCAGGGCGTTCTTCAAGGTGTCATGCACCACGATTGCACGCCTCGCTTCATCGGCCCCATGGGACATCTGCTGAAAGTCCGGGTGCACGAGGCAACTCGGTCGCCTGGGCGCCACGAGATGCAACTCGCAAGGACCGAAGTTCTGGCAGGCTCGCAGAGCCATGCCCACATTCCTAGGCCCCTCGGGCCGGCACAGGACGATTCGTTTCACGGGGATCTATGATCGCCAATTACTCGGCAGGTGGCAATGAATGGATGAAATCGCGGGCCTCGGAGGGCGCGGCAGCGAGGGGACCGAAGATGGGTTGAGGGGTGAGGTTCTCCAGGTGTACTGGACCAGATCCACTGACACCCCCCGCACCATCAGGCACCCCAAAGTGCGGCGGCAAGAGCAACCGCACCTGGGACTCACTCCCCAGTTTCATGCCCGCGCTCTCGATCTCCCAGGGCGCAAGCCAGCGATCTCCCAGCCGAATCGACAAGGCACACTCACGCTTGGGAGGCAGCCCCAACTGAATCACCGCCGCGCCCGTGCCCTGCACGTAAATCGCCTCGGATCCCACTTGCGTAACCTGCAGGCCCTGATCCGCCGCCCACTCCAACGGAAAGGGCTCACGCAGGCGCACGGGATGGCGCACCATCCAGACCTCAAAGTCTCCCCCGGCAGGCAATTCCAAACGCGCCCACCCGCTGCCCTGGGTCAGACTCGGATGGGGTTCTTCGCCGGTCCAGGCCAGCGGGTCCTGGGTCACAGAAAGCGCGGGCATCCCCGCCGACCAAGGTCCATGGGGCAGAGCCGTGTCTGCCCCCACATGCAGCACCCAGTTCTGTGAGCGCGCCCCCCCGAGCATGTCTACCTGACCACCGGGCTCCAAGTGCGCCTGCCCACGCACGCCCTTGGCCGAGGCCGTGCTGCCCTCGCCTTGCACCCGCGCTGACCTGAGGGTGCCCTCCATCACGCGCCAACGCAAATCAAGAGCCACGGGCGAACCGCCAAGGCGCCAACCAAACAAGGGCTTCTGTCTGAGGATCGAGCCCAGGACCGCCACCGGCCCCGGATTCGAGACCAGATCCTGCAGCTCGCCCTCCGCACTCCAAAGCACCTGCTCGGTCAAACGATATTCTTCCATCTGGAAAAAGCGGCCAAAGGCCCCAAAGCGCTCAAGCCCCGGGTCCTGCACCAGCACCCCTGCCCTGGGTTCATGGGGTCCACCGCCAAACAACTGGCCTCGGCAGTACTTGGACAAACTCGCCAGATCAAAGACCCCGTGCAAGGTCCGCCCGGTCTTTGCATCCAAGCTGCCTACCCGCGCCACCACCCGCATCTGATCGGGCAGAAAAGCCGGTCGCACACGACCCTGGGGAGGAGCCAGTGGCGCACCGCGCAGGGAGGTCACGCAAAGCAGCACGGACCGTCCGCGACCCAGGGCCCGCAGTTGTTCAAGCACCGCTGCCAGGGCCTGATCGATCGCCCCAAGCCGCGCCTCACGCAGACCCCGACGCCAGGCGAGATAGGGCTGGGAACCCCGAGCGCGTCCCAAGAGCGACTTGATCTCATCCAGGGCCCCTTCCGGATCGGTCTGCCCCAGAACCAGAGCCTTCTGCACATGGGGCAGGCGCCCCAGGTGCGGCGCAAGATGATGCTCCAAACGGGCAATCGCAGCGGAGGGGTTCGGCCTCCCCTCCTGAGCCATGTCCGAGAACTGCAACATCAAAAACACCGGCGCCGCAGGATCGGGCAGGCCGCGCAACTGATTGCTGCTCAAGGCCGCGATGTTGCTCGCACCCAGAAACGCCCGCGGATCCAGGATCGGGGCGGACCACTCCAAGAATCCCTGCCCAAAGCCACTGAGTTCGTCCCGCAACTGAGGTGCGGCCACGCTGGCGAAGGGCTGCCAGCCCTGGCGCGCAAGGTCTTCCGCCAGGGTTTGGGCCGAGGCGGGAAGTTTCTGCCCAAAGGGATCCCGCAGAGATGCGATGCCGTGCTCCTGAGCGCTCAGTCCAGTCAGCAAAGAAGCCATTGCGCTGTTGAGTCCACTGGCGCTGCCAATCATGGTCCCAGGAGCATGAGCGCGAGGCATCCACTCGCTCAGAAACGGCGCCACCTCTGATTCGGCCCAGGCATCATCCAAACGCAAACCGTCCAGGGCCACCAGAATCAAGTCAGGCTGGCCAGTGACAAGCAGATGACCTTGTGCAACCGGCTCCCGGATCTCCTCGGGTGCATCGGTCTGCAACTTCGAATCCCCGCAAGCAGCAAGCCCTAGCCCGACCATCAAGACCCAACCAACCCTGCTTGCCGTACTCATCACTGATCCTCTAGCAGGGCCGCGAACTGGGCGGGATCCGGATTGCCGCCGGACACGATGGCGACCACCCGCAGTGGGTGATCTCTGGCAACGGGCAACTCGTGCCGGGATTGCAGCTCAAGCGCCAGGGCCAGACTCGCCGCCCCGGCCACTTCCACGGTTTCCCCCGCGCGCGCCAGAACCTTCTGCGCTTGAAAAATGGGCGCGTCCTCCAGGGTCAACATGCGATCCAGGGTCAGCTTCAAGATCGAAATATTCAAGGCCCCGCTGTCGGGAGGACACAGCCCCTGCACACGGGTCTCGATCTCTTCCAGGGTCACCGGCGCACCCGCCTCCAGTCCCCGACTCATGCTGGCGGCCCCTTTGGGCTCGACCCCCAGGATGCAGACATCCCAACCCAGGCTCCGGCGCAAGGCCAACGAAACCCCGGCAGCCAGACCGCCGCCCCCCACGGGAATCAGGACGCACTCCACCTCGGGCCATTGTTCTGCGATCTCCAAGCCCACGGTGCCCGCTCCCTCCACGGTTCCAGCCGCATCGTAGGGATGCACGAGCACGAGACCATTCGCGACGAACTCGGCGCAGAGCTCTTCCGCCGCCATGCGCCCGGGGGCCAGATGCACTCTTGCTCCGGCCTCGCGGCATGCGGCAATCTTGTTGGGATAGGCGTCATCGGGCATGACAATCGTCGCTTGCACTCCGGCCTTGGCCGCTGCCCAGGCCAGAGCCTTGCCATGGTTTCCTGATGATGTGCAGACCACCCCCGCTGCGCGTTGCGCCTCGCTCAAGCGCTGCATGTTGTTCCAAGCCCCACGAGCCTTGAAAGCCCCGACCACCTGACGGTTCTCCAGCTTGAGGCGCAACTCGATGCCCTCGCCCCCATCAAAAGGCAGCAATTCCGTGCGCTCCACGACTCCCTCAAGCCGTTGCCGGGCCGCTTCAAAATCGATGGCGTCAAAAGCGCTCAGGTCTCTTTCTTCAGCCATGCCCCCATCATGCCCAACGAAGCCCCACTCATCATGCCCGTCTGCTGGTATTCTGCTCAGCAGTCCAGCCTCCCATGCCCAGCCTGCCCTTCACAGCCCGAAACCTCCTGGCACCCATGGAGGGCGTCACCGATCCCCTCTTTCGGCGACTGGTGCTGGATCTTCACAGCCCAAACGACTTGGGGGGCACCTTCACCGAGTTCCTGCGGGTCTCCAACCAAGCACGTACCGCGCGCACGATCCAAGAACACCTGGGCCCCCAGGGTCCGATTCCCGTGGGACTGCAGTTGATGGGCAGCGCGAGCGAGGCCCTGATCCAAACCGCGCGCACTGCCGTCGACAGCGGAGTCAAGCTGATCGACCTGAACTTCGGCTGCCCTTCCAAGGGAGCCCTCAAGGGTTGCGCCGGTTCGTCCTTGCTCGACGATCCGAAGAGTCTCGAAGGGGTCGTCGCGGACATTCACGCCGCCGTGGGAGAGCAGGTTCCCGTAACCGCCAAACTGCGTGCAGGCGGAGAGGACGACGAGTTGCTCGAAGACCTGATCCGCGCCGCCTGCGCGGGCGGAGCCGCGATGGTCACCCTGCACGCCCGCACCCGCCGGGAAGCCTACGCCCCTCTGGCTCCCTGGGAACGCCTGGCCCGCGCCGTCGCCGCCAGCAGCGTACCCCTCTGCGGCAATGGCGGCATCAACACACACCAGGACTTCGAACGCATGCGCAGCGAGACCGGTTGTCAATACGCCATGGTGGGCCGCGCGGCCCTGGGCAACCCCTGGATTTTCTCCGGCCACGAGCCTGACGCCGCCGAGTGCGCCGACTTCCTGCTCTCCTACGCTGAGGGCCTACTCGCCCGAAACGCGCCCCTGAGAGGAACCATCTCACGACTCAAACAGCTCCTGCGCCACTGGTCCGTGGGCGGCATCGCCGAAGGCCCAGACGGCCGCCGCAGTTGGTTGCATGAGCGTGATCCAAACAAGGTGATGGATCGACTCCATGCCTTGCAGACAGACCTACAACCCGCGCACCGCTTCGGCCAATAGGGCCGCGCCAAAACCAGACCCTCGCCCAGCAATCATCGCTGGACCGGCCAGATCCACATGGGCCCAACGGGCCTTGGTTCCGTCCAGTTGCCAACGGATGAACTCGCCCGCGCAGGAGCTCTGGGCATTCATGCGATCTTTGACCGAGTTACGCATGTCCGCCACGGTGCTGACGAATTCTTTGCGGTGGAATTCCGGGGCATAGGGCAGGGGGTGTACCAATTCACCCGTATGGCGACCCGCTTGGACCAAGATGTTCTCCAGGTCCTCATCATCGGACACCAGCCCCGCGTGCAAGCGGCCCGTGGCCACCAGTTGGGCCCCGGTCAAGGTGGCCGCATCAATGATGGTGTCGGCCTTGAGTATGCGCGCGGCATAGCTCACCCCATCTGCCAGCACGAGACGACCCTCCGCATCCGTGTTGTTGATTTCCACCCGCAAGCCCGAGTGCAAGTCCAAGATGTCGTCGTTCTTGAAAGCGTCAGGGCCGATGGCGTTTTCTGCCATGCACAACAGGGCGCTGACGCGTTTCTTGATCCCTGAGCTGGCCAGGGTGCGGAAGGCCCCAAGCACAGCCGCCGCACCTCCCATATCGCCTTTCATGCCCACCATGCCGCCGCCCACCTTGAGAGACAGTCCGCCCGTGTCATAGGTCACGCCCTTACCCACCAGAGCCACATGCCCCTTGGCATTCCTGGGCTTGTAGCTCAGGATCAACAGACGCGGGGGCGAGAGGGCACAACGACCAACCCCATGGATTCCTCCGAGCCCGGCCTCCAGCAGTTTGTCTCCGATGATCGCGCGCTTGGTCACCCCGGGCATGCCACGCACAAGTCGCCAGGCGTCCTTCTGGAAACCAGCGGGATCTAGTTCTGTGGGCGGAGTGTCCACCATGCGCGCCGCATCCCGCAGAGAAACCACCGCCTGTTGAAGGTACCTGCTCGTCGTAAGAACCTTGCCCTTGCGGTCGATAGCCAGGATCCCGAGGCTCGGGCTCTTTTTCTTGGCCCCTGAACGGCCGTTGAACAGATGCAGGTTCCGTGCAAGAGCCAAGGTCGCCGCCTCTTGATGGGCGGGATCGTCCAGCAGCAGCAGCACCGCACCCTTGCCCTTCTTGCCCGTATTGGAACGTGCCATCACGCTACGCACTGCCTCCGCGCGGGAGGGGCTGTTGTGACGGGAGACCCTGTCAGGCAGCATGCCGATCGCAACTTTGCGCACGCTCCCAGCGCACAGACTGCCCGCAGCATTGCCTCGCCGACCCGCACTCAGGTCGCTGGCCAGGTCTTTGCAACAGGCTCTGATCTCTTTGGGAAGAGCAGACAGCCCAGCGTTTCGCTTGGCCTTCAGAGTCGCTTCGCTGCCCACCACCAGAAGGTGATCGGTGCCGCGCAGGAGTGAATCGATGGTTCGGGGATATCGCAGGGTCGTCATGGGAGGGGCAGCCTACAGAATGAAACTGCAGTCCGCGACGGGGCTCAAGACACTCATGCCCATCGCTTCGATCTGTTTGCCCAGGGTCCCGCCCCCAGGGTTCATGTCCCGACGCCGCCCCCCGCTCCCTTGCCATTCGATTCGCCCCACCCTTCAGTTTTTCCTCAATCACCGACGCCGCCCCCCCCGGGGGGCAAACCACCTCCCTATAATCGCCGGGCTCAAAACAAGCGAGCAAGGTCCATGAACACGTCCCCCCAACCCTGGAATGCTGCCAGGAGCGAAGAGCTCTACAACATTTCCGCTTGGGGCCAGCCCTTCTTCGGGGTCAGCCCCCTGGGCAACCTGACCGTGACCCCCGAGGGCCCCGAGGGGGGCAGCATCGATCTGCCCAAGCTGGTGGAACAAATCCGCCAGCGAGGCGTGAGCGCGCCGCTCCTGCTGCGCTTCGACGGCTTGCTTCGCGCCCGGGTACGCCAGATCAACACGGCCTTCAACCACGCCCGCCGGGAATACGATTTCAATGCGCCCTACCGCGGGGTCTTTCCCATCAAGGTCAACCAGGAGCGCCATGTGGTGGAGGCTCTGCTCAAGGAAGGCCGCTCCTATGGCATGGGTCTTGAAGTGGGCTCAAAGCCCGAGCTGATCGCGGGCATCTCGATCCAGGCGGGCGAGGGCACCCTGATGATCTGCAACGGGTACAAAGACCAGGAGTATGTGGAGATGGCGCTCCTGGCCTCGCACCTGGGCATCACCGCAGTGCTGGTGGTGGAAAAACTCACCGAACTCGACACGATTCTGGCCGCGTCCGAACGCTTGGGCATCCAGCCGGTGATCGGGGTGCGCAGCAAATTGGCGCTGCGCGGATCAGGTCGCTGGCAGGATTCTTCAGGGGACCGTTCCAAATTCGGCTTGACCGCACGGGAGATCGTGGCGGTTACCGAAACCCTTGGGGCACGGGGCATGCTCTCCTGCCTGCGCCTCTGCCACTTCCACATCGGCAGCCAGATCACCCAGATCCGTTCGCTCAAACAAGCCCTGCGGGAAGCCACCCACATCTTTGTAGGCCTCAGTGAACTCGGCTGCCGCATCGATTGGTTCGATGTGGGAGGAGGCCTGGGGGTCAATTACGAAGGGGACGCGGTGGACAGCGACTCCACCATGAACTACTCCCTGCAGGAGTACGCCAACGATGTGGTCTGGAGCCTGGGGGAAGCCTGCCGCAAACACAACATCACCCAGCCGACGGTTGTTTCCGAGTCCGGCCGGGCCATCGCCGCCCACCACGCGGTGCTGGTAGCCGAGGTTGTGGGCGTTTCCTCATTCGAGGACGGCCACGACCCCCAGCCTCTGACGCTGGACGCGCCTGACGTGGTGCGCGAGATGGCGGCGCTGGCAAGCGGGCTGACCGAGGGCAACGCCCAGGAGCATTATCACGATGCTCTGGACCTGCGCGAAAAGGCGGGGCTGCTGTTCGAGACCGGCTTGCTCAACCTGGTGCAGCGCGGCCAGGTGGAAGAACACTTTTGGCGGGCCGCCAACGGGGTGCTGAGAGTCGTACGCCAGATGGATGTGGTGCCCGAGGACATGCAGGGCCTGGAGCTCACTCTCTCGGACACCTACTTCGTCAACATGTCGATCTTCCAGTCCCTGCCGGACGCCTGGGCCATCGATCAGGTTTTTCCCGTGATGCCAATTCAACGGCTGAACGAGGAGCCCACCCGTCGCGCCACTCTGGCGGACCTGACCTGCGATTCTGACGGACGCATCGGACGCTTCTTAGATCAACAGGGCACCAAGGATGTGCTTGAGGTCCACGCTCTCAAGGACTCCGAGCCCTATCACATGGGCTTCTTCCTGACCGGCGCCTACCAGGAGATTCTAGGGGACATGCACAACCTCTTCGGGGACACCAATGTGGTGCATGTGGACCTAGACGAGCGGGGCAGGCCGCGCCTCTCCAACATCCTGCGCGGGGACCGTGTCAAGGAAGTGCTTTCCTATGTAGAGTACTTTGAAGAGGACCTGCTGCGCAGCCTGCGCGGACATGTGGAAGACGCTCTTGAAGCAGGGCGCATGACCTTTGAAGAATCCGGCGCATTTTGGGAACGCTACGAAGCGGGCCTGCGGGGCTACACCTATCTCACCCATCAAGACACTCCGGCTCCTGATCCCAAGGCCTCTCTGGCCCAACCAAAGCAACAACCATGAAGATTGAAGAAGGGGCGCTTGTGCGCCTGGAATACCAAGTATTCGACGCCTCAGGCGAATTGTTCGAATCCAGCGAAGAGGGCGGCCCGGTGGAGACCGTACTGGGCTCCGGCGAATTGCCCGCCGGCATCGAAAACGCTCTTACGGGCCTCGATGTAGGCGCCGAGCTGAACCTGACCCTGGCTGGCGACGATGCCTTTGGTGAGGTCGACCCAAGCCGCATCGAAACCGTGCCCCGGGCGGAGTTCCCCGAAGCCGACAACTTCACTGTGGGCGAGTCGGTGGAACTTGTATTCGAAGCGGAAGAGGGCGAATCAGATGATGAGGTTCCCGACGAGCCGATCACCGCATTGATCATCGAGATCAACCCCGAAGCGGTGGTGCTGGACTTCAACCACCCTCTGGCTGGCCAGGAAGTGCGCGTTGCCGTCAAGGTCCTGGCTTGCGAGACGACCTAGGATCGATTCTACCCCTGGGATCCTGTCAGCCTGGGCCACATGGGGCACCCAAGGCACCTAGGCCAGGGGCGCCTCAACCCGCTCCGGGTCATGCGCAATCCCCAGGAATCGCTCCAGCAGATACCGCCCGCCATAGATCAAGGGCGTGTCGATCAAGGCCAGCATCAGCTTGAAGAGGTAGACCATCCAGATCACCTGCGCGATGCGCGCAAAATCCCAACCGTTGTCAGGACCAAAGCCCGTTCCGAAGTGCAGGAAGATTCCATTGACGATGATCGTGTCCACCAGCTGGCTGATACCTGTGGAACCATTGTTGCGTAGCCACATGTGACGGCCCCGGGTCACGCGCCACCAGAAGTGGTACAGGCGCACATCAAACAACTGGGCTACCAGGTAGGCGCACATGGACGCCCCGAGCAGCACGCCCGGATTGGCAAAGACCGCAGAAAAAGCATTCTGCATCTGATCCGCGTCATCCAGTCCAAAACCGGTTTGGGTCCAGTAGGGGCTAGGGCTCAAGTGCACTGCCATCTGCAAGATGCCCAGCATCATCAAGCTCATCACAAAGCCGAAGATGACCATCATGTTCGCCCGCCGCCTGCCCCAGATCTCGCTGACCAGGTCGGTCAACAGAAAGGTCAAGGGATAGGTCAAGATTCCAGATGTCAGGGTCGCGCCCTCGAAGAAATTCAAGGGTGCACAGATCCAGCTCCAAAAACCGGTCGTCGGCAGACCCAGGTCCACCACAAACAGCTTGGTGCCAATCACATTGGTCAAGACCAGGGCCACCACGAACAAAGCCGCCATGAAGGCATAAGTGGCCTCTCCCCTGGGAAAGGGCCTGCTTGCTTCGTGAGGGGGTCCGGCCATGCACGATCATCCTCGCTTGCCGGAGGTCCTGACGCAAGGGGCGGACACCCCCCAGACCCGCAAGTCCAAACGGGATCCTGCAAGACGATCCACCCTCGCTCCTCTGGCTCGGTCCTCCTCCCCTGACCCAAAAGAAGACCAGTATGATCTCAACCCATGAGACTCCTGTTCATCCTCGCAGCCCTCTCCATCTCAGCCTGCCGCAGCACCACGCCCATTCCCACGCCCCCCGCCACGATCCTCTTCGTTGGCAACAGTTTCACATTCTGGAACGGGGGAGGACTTTGGAAGGCCATGGAGAGCTTCAGCGCAGCGCGAGGAGAAGCGCAGGGGGCCAAGACATCCAAAGTCGTGCGCGGGGGCGCATCGCTCAAGGTCCTTTGGAAACGCACGAACGCTAGAGACACCATCGCCAATGGGAAATTCGACGTGGTCGTCTTGCAGGAGGACCTGCCCGAAACCACGGTCGCTGACTTCCACACCTACGCCGCCAAGTTCAACGCCCTTGCCCGCGAGGCGGGATCGCGCCTGATCTTCTTCATGGCCTGGGACTACGAACGCTTGGATTGGATTTCCATGGAAGAGATTGCGGCCGAGCACCGCAAGATGGCGGAGACCCTAAGCGCTGAAGTAGCCCCCTGCGGCCTGGCCTGGCAACGAGCGCAATCGGAACGCCCCGGCATCGACATGTATGGCGAGGACTTGGAACATCCCAGCGCGCACGGTACATATCTCACCTTGCTGGTGATCTACTCGACGATTTACGGGGAGAGCGCAGAAGAACTGGACTTTGCCCCTGCTGCGAAGTGGGGCATTTCCAAGGAAGAAGACACTTGGTTGCGCCGGATTGCTTGGGAAACCGTGCAGGAATACGACCCCTGGGGTGTCTGACACGACCCGGTAACTTCTCTTGTCGCAAGGCATCGCTCAATATTCACGGCCGGGGCCCCGGCACGGACCATGGGTCTTGCTCTCAGATCCACCCCAGCTCCTCTGGTTCGATCCTCCCCCCCACCCTGGTTAGAATCGCCACCCCATGAAGGTCATCGAACAACTCCGGCTGCTCTCGGACGAGCGCTTCCTTTCCATTTACGAAGCGCTCGTGCGCGATGGTTATGGTCCCCTCGACGGTGAAGTGGCCAAGGCCTTGAAGTTCCGGCCCCAGGCGATCGTCAAGATTCCCATGGCCAAGCGGGCCCAGCGGGCGCGGCGGATTCTCGACGGCGAAGCCAATGCGGAAATGTGCTACGAGCTGTTTGGCACCTATCTATTCACCAAGCACAAACAGTTGGTGCTCGACTTTCTCGATGGCGTAGGCGTGGAGCACGACAAGGGCATGATCTCGAATGTGGCCGAAGCCCTGCCGGACCCCGCCAGGCTGAACGGTGCCCTGGCGGAGTTGGATCAAAAATACAAGGCGGAAGATGTGACCTTGTACCTGTCCCTCTGCAGCGAGCAATGGCCTTCGGTACCCGAGGTCGAAGCCGCCTGGCGCAAGCGATTGGAAAGCTGAGCCTGGTTCTCCGGAGCCCTGGCGAGAAAATCAGTCCTTTGCCCGCTCGATGAAGCGCCCGTCGCGGGTATCCACCCGGATGCGCTCACCGGACTCCACATAGGGCGGCACTTGCACCCCGAAACCAGTATCACAGGTAGCCGGCTTGAGTTGCGCTTGGGCGGAGGCCCCCTTGATGGTGGGATCGCACTCGGCCACGGTCAGGGTCACAGCCAAGGGCATCTGAATACCCACCACGTTGTTGTCGATCAACACAGCCTGCATGCCTTCGATGCCATCTGAGATGTAGCCCTCGTCGCCGCCCATGTTGTTGCTGGCCAGATCGAACTGCTCATAGGTCTCATCATCCATGAAGTACCAGTTGCTGCCATCGTTGTAGAGATAGCTGCAGGGATGACGCTCCATGTCGACCTCTTCATACTTTTCCCCTGAACGAATCGACTCGTTCAGGATCTGACCCGTGAGCAGATTGCGCATCTTGGTCTTGTAGATCGAGTTGGCGCCCCGGGCGGTGGGAGTCGAGACGGTATAGGAGACGATGACGCAGGGATCACCCTTGTAGACAAGGCAAACGCCCTTCTTGAAGTTGCTGGTGTCGATCATGGAAGGGCCATTCTAGCGAGGTCCCATCCCGTGTCATCCCCTCGGGCCGCAGTTTCCTGGGTTGGTGTTTTCGGAGCGGGCGCCTTGGTACTCAAGCTTTGCGAGCCAAGAGCTTGCGAGGCAGGACCTGACAGCGGGTGCAGACATGCGTCCCCCGCTGGGCCACCAGCATCTTGATCAGCCGTATTCCACAGGAACGACAGGGCAATCCCTCGCGACCATAGACCTGGAACTGGTCCTGGTAGGCCCCAGGGTTGCCTTCAGGGGTCACATAGAAGCCATCAAAGGAGGACCCCTCGCGCTCGATCGCCTCGCCCAGAATACGCTGAATGGCCTGATGCAATTCTCGGGCCCGGGCCTTCGAAACCCTGTCACTTGGGGTCAGAGGATGCAAGCGCGCCTCGTGCAGGGCCTCGTCCACATAGATGTTGCCCAGTCCCGCAAGAAAGCTCTGATCCAGGAGGAGCGCTTTCAACTGACGCCTGCGTCGAGCGAGAGCCCCATGCAACCATTCGGCAGTGAACTCATGGGAGAGGGGCTCAGGTCCCAGGTGCGCCAGATCCTCAGCGGGGGTTGCCGTCCAGACAAAACGCCCGAATTTGCGCACATCGACAAAGTGCAACACCCCCCGGTCCAGTTCCAGTGAAACCCGGCGCCACCCGGGGGCCGCTGCCCCGCGCCTCCCAAGCAAGAGCCGCCCACTCATGCGCAGGTGAATCAGGATACTGCCCGCAGCCTCGTACCCGGTCCGCGCGCTCCCGCGCTCAAGATCCAAGCGAATGTATTTGGCCCTGCGCCGAGCCTGAGCAATGCGCGCACCCAGCACCAAAGAAGAAAACTCATGCTCCCCAAGCCCCCCAATGGTGCGCGGCCAGCAAACCTCAACGCCCCGAATCGTGCGCCCCAAGATGCCAGGGCGCACCAGGCGCAAGGTCGTTTCAACTTCAGGTAGTTCAGGCACTGTAGGGCCCCTCAGTGGGAGCGATCCGCCGCCTCGCCCACCCGGTCGGTGACATACTCCACCGCCACCCAGATGCGCATGCTGATGGGCAATACCAGATAGCTGAAGAGCACCACCAAAGGCAGGCCCAGGGCGATCGAGGACAGGGTGTCCAGGTCGGTCAAGAAAAACACAGCCAACACCAGCAGCACGGTAAAGATCTCGGTGATGATCGCTGTCAGATACATCTGTCCGGTCATTGCTCCGGCTTCCTTGCGATAACAGAGTCCACACACCGAGCAAGAAGTCCGCAGCCCGAAGCGCGACTCCTGCAACTCCCCCAGGCCGCAACGAGGGCAGCGACGCAAGAACGCACGGCGTATGGCTCCGGGGATGGAGGGAGCAGCAGAGGCGGGCCCTGAATTCTCTGGATTGGACATGGCCAGCATTCTAACCCGCAATGGGTTCCCCGGACTGTTCCAGGGACTTCCCTGGGAATGCTCCGGTGAAAACCCCAGTCAAGCCAGCCTATACTGCCAGCAAGAAGAGAGTGCATGTGAATCAGAGCCCGCTGCGACGCAAGGCTGCGTCCCCAGCAGGTACCCAAGCGTGCAAACTCAATCACCCGGACCGCATCTTCCCCAAAATCCCCCACCATGAAGCGACTCCCCAAGGCACGACTCCTCTCCCTGCTGGTGTGCGCCAGCCTCTTTGCCTGCTGCACCCCCCAGGCCAGTGAAGGGGTCCTGGTCAAGACCTATGGCTCGGTGATCAGCGCCGCCCCCGCCACGGCCTGGCAAGCAACACGCACTGTCTTTCAGGAACTCTCTGGTGGTCAAGCCAGCTTCACCAGCAACCCCCGCCTGGCCCGCATGACCTACCAAGGGGCAGATGTAACCATCGAATGCGTGCTGCACAGTTCCGGCGGTTCGGTCCTTCGAGTCAGCTCCCAGCGCCAGGGACAGGAAGCGCGGGCAGTGGGCGACGCAGTTCTGCTCAAGATTCAAAGCGCGATTCTTGCCCGGCGCTGAGAGGGTCAGGTTGCAGGCAGGACACAGCCTGATCTTCAAGACTTGAACTCGCGTGAGTGCTCGTAGGGCAAGTCAGGAGTTGATTCTGATGCCCATCCCTCCCGGAACAGCCCCTGGACCGAGACCGCAAAGTCGTTGACGGTCCAAGCCAGCTGAAGTTCCATAAAAATCAACAATCGGATTCTACCGAATCCATGCAACGTCCATGGAACCGGCAACCTCCCCCCGGCCGCATCGCTAACCTACGGGAGCCCGCACAGCAGCAATCGAAGCCGCTGTCAAGAACGCCAACAAGAAAGCAACAATGCCCACGCCGTTTCTGATCCTGCTACCCCTTCTTGCTGTCCCGGCCCTGGCGCAGGAGAAGGTCATGGACTCCACCGAAAGTCCCCCACAGACCGAGCAATCTCCCCAACGCAAGGGACTGCTCCCACTTCGCAAACATGGTGGTGCACTTGATGAGCGGGCTTTTCTGAGTGGAGACTGGGGAGGCAGGCGCGATCAACTGACCGAAGCCGGCATCCGTTACGACGTCATCTGGACACAGGTACTCCAGAATGTGGCGAGTGGCGGAGCGAGGCAGTCCAGCGAGTATGGGGGCAAGTTGGATATTCCTATCAACTTTGATCTCGACCGCATGGGAATCCTCCCCGGAGCACTCTTCACATTCCGCACCGAATCGAAGCACGGAAGCTCCGTGAATCGCGACACCCGCGTGCTACTCGCTGCCAACGACGTACATTTCTTTCCCCTGACGGATGGAGAAGAGAACCTGCTGCTGGCCATCACCGAATTTCGCTACACGCAGTTCCTGTCCAAGCAGCTGGGACTTTTTCTGGGCAAGATCATCACTCTGGGCGGCGACGTCAACGAATTCGCAGGTGGCCGAGGCGATACCCAATTCCTCTCACACTCCTTCCTGGCTTCCTCTGTCACTGCGATCATGAACCCCTACAGC
>LWDU01034854.1_pt1 | contig 92061 bp, 74 predicted proteins | sample 727161 | NCBI WGS metagenome assembly LWDU01 (sample SAMN04566230, study PRJNA314399) | hydrothermal vent metagenome | isolation source: deep sea hydrothermal plume seawater | place: Mexico: Gulf of California, Guaymas Basin | collected 2004-07-11 | reverse complement strand
CCTCACTATTTGGTAATAACTGCTTAAATAAAGTTGAATTAGAGACAGGAATCCAAGCATCTTGTCTCCCCCACAATATTAAAGTCGGTGTTTGAATTAATTTAAGCCTACCGGTTTGTTCTTTTAGATTAACATTTGCCCGATCAATAAATGACTGCCTGTTATTTTCTCTTAAAATTAAATCCCTGTAAGTGTCAATTTTTTCATTAGTTAATTTAGAATCATCATAATACACTTCTTTTAAATTCATCTTAATAAAGCTTCTGGGCGTAACATATCTAAGTATTTTATTTAAAATTGGGGTTTTCGCTAGTTTAAAAACTATTGGTGAACGTTTAGTCATGAATCCCCCCGGATTTAATAAATGAAGCTGAGAAACTTGATCTTGGTGAAATGAAGTATAATACCATGCAATTGCACCACCCAATGAATTTCCTGCCAACATAAATTCATTTAGTTTAAGTTTTTTACAAAACTCTTCTAAAAATAAACGATAATCATCTAATGCATATTTCTTTTGAGGGTGAGGCCCGGTAAGTCCATAAGCTGGAAGATCCAAACGAATCACTCGATAATTTTCCGAAAGAATTTTTGTCCACTTATCCCAAGTATGTAATGAAGATCCGGTTCCATGTAAAAGTATAATTACAGGACCTTCTCCTTCATCTCTATAATGAACATCCATTCCTTGAACGCTAACAAAACTAGAGAACTCATTAGTATAGTTTTTTTTCAATTCTGACAAAGGAATGTCGGGTGAAACCAAAAGCAAACAAAGAGATACTAATCCCATGATTATAAAAAAGAATTTAAATATTAGCTTGTTGTTTTTCATTTAATATAACACTAAAATTCTTCCAGTTTTTCTTGATAAAAACCCACCTGATCGGAAAAATAAAATTTGATTTTAAGCTTCCCATCTTGTTTAACCAAGTAAGCACTCTCCAACCATGAATAATTTAAAACTGTTTTACCAGTATCAGTATTTACAACAAACCTTCCCTCATTAGCTAGACTAATATGCGCAGAATTATAATCCGTTGAAATTTTCATATCACTTAGCACCCAATCATCTTCAATAGTATTAAATGTAGCAATTAAATCAAGAAAACTTTCAGTATTAAACTGTGTTCCTATTTCATTTAATATATAATCATCAGTTACATACTCATAAATCAAATCAGGATTATTATTTTCTGTCGAAATAGCATAAAACATACCATTAATTACTTCTTTCACTTCTTCTTCAGAAATTTTAGATTGCTGCGTTGAGCAACCAAAAAGTACTATAATGAGAATTATAAAAATATTTTTCATAGTTCTCTAATTAAGTTTAACTCTTGCCAAATAATCAAATGCTGTTATATATAAATATTTTTCATCATCTCCAAAGGCACAATTAAGAGCGTTACTAGTAGTTCCAATAGTAGCCAAGTGTTTTCCTTCAGGAGTTATTATAAAAATACCACCAGGTCCAGTAGAAAATACTACACCAGATGAATGAACTTTAAGTCCATCAAACCAACCTTCAAAAGTTTTTACCAGTTCTGAACCATCAAAGAAAATGCTTCTATTTTCAATACCATTATCCGTAATATCAAACTTAGTTATAAAAGGATATTCTACATCAGAACAATTAACATACAATGTTTTATTATCAGGAGATAATGCTATACCATTGGGAAGAGTAATGTCATCTACCAAAAGAGAAATTTCTCCACTAGCAGATAACTTATAAACACCATTAACAGGCTGTTCTTTTAACGTACTAGTAAGAAGTTTTTCGAATCCAAAACCATACGGAGGATCAGTAAAGTACATATCTCCATTATCAGCAAATGCTAAATCATTAGGGCTATTGAAGAGTTTCCCCTCATAACTTCCAGCTAAGGTTTCAAAAGTAGGATTATCGGTATCCCAACCAACAAGTTTGGCAACTCTCCTATCTCCATGCTGTGCTAAAATCAATTCTCCATCACTATTTAATGCCATGCCATTAGAGCCAAGAATTCCATCTTCCTCTGCAGGTACAATACCAGTATAACCACTAGGATTCATAAAAACAGATAAGCCATCCTCTTCATTCCATTTATATACTTTATTTAACTGAACCTGAGTAAAAATTAATGAGTTTAATTTTGATAGCCACAGTGGTCCTTCTGCTATTGTAAGTGAGTCAGCTAATAATTCTATTTTTGAATCTGATGAAACGAATTTTTCTGCTGATTCATCAATAATGTTAACCGTTCCACGAGTTAATAGCGCAATATTATTATCGCTAGTAGTTTTATTTTGACAACTAAATACCAATGGTATAATTAAAAGATGTAAGTATATATTTTTCATAAAATTTTATTTTTTAAAAACAAGACTTCTAATCTACAACTATCAATGAAAAATTCAAAGATTAATTAAATAAGGATTCCTTCATTAATGATGGAGGCATATTGCCTACTTTTAAAAGTTTTTCATGGAAATCTGAAATATCATAATTTTCTCCCATCAATTTTTTAAATTCTTCTCTCATTTTTAAAATTTCAGTCATTCCAATAAAATAGCCAATGAAGTATCCAGGTCTGGAAGATGATGAGTCAATCTCTAGTTGAGCAGCCCACCTTAAAAAACCAACCTTATCTGTCATTAAACTTATAGCTTCCTCATAAGAGAGTTTTCCTGAATGCATACCTACATCATAAATTACTCTAGCATTTCTCCATAGCCTCAATTGTAACTGTCTAAGTTTAATTTTTTTGTTTGGATAAAAACCTGTCTCTAACATCAGCTGTTCATTGTACAATCCCCAACCTTCACTAAAAAGAGAAATTCCATTATTTTTTCTTAATTTATTTGGATTATGCATTTGATATAGCCCTTGAATATGATGACCACCATACGTTTCATGTGGTGCTGTGACAATGATAACTCCCCAATCATGTTCTACTAAATATTCATTTTTTGTTTTTTCATCCCAATAATCTTCGAAAGGATTAATCTTCCACTCTGAAGTAAAATACCCCTCTTCATCTTCAGCCCTAGAACTTGAAAAATTACCATAGTACGACGTTTTTCTTAGATATTCCTCCCTGGCAACAACGTTTACTCTTTCTTTCCACGGAATAGGAATAAGCCCCTTTGATTTTATGTGTTCACCAGACTTATCAACCCAATGCTGATGTGCCTCTATCATATCATAAGGATCTGGATACTCATTTTTTATATCTATAAGCAACTCTTTTGTAGTTTTGGTAGAATCAATTTCTTTAGCTAAAGCATCCATCTTATCTAGAGTTCTATTAAATTCTTTCCAACCAAATTCCCATAAGGTTTCATCATCATATGGTAATAGAAACTGGTATTTCAACATCTTATTATATGTTGATTTACCTATTGAAAAAGTTGATTCTTCTCTATTAAGTAATGAGTTTTCAATATAATCTGTAAATATTTTAAGCTCTTCAATAATTTGAGAACTGACGCTTTTAATTTTATTTTTTTCTTCTTTAGTAATCGATCTACAGCTTTCAATAAACTTATTTATTTCTTCATCAAAAATTACGTTTGAATTCTTTGCCATATAAAGTCCCAATTCCTGAAACCTTGGAACATACTCTATAAGCTGCCTAGATCCACTTTTTAAATCTTCTCGAATTATGGGTAGGTATTTGGTCAAAAAAGTAATTTTCTCTTCACACGTTTTTGGTCCATTTATGGTACTTGAAATCTGCCTAAAATTCATATAATCTCTAGGGTCTCTCTTCCAGGATTGTATGTCTTCATATCGAATCTCTTTACCTACTAAAAGGCTTTCAATAAATTTATAATCTACTTTTTCTTCATTAGACAAATCTTCATATACAACTGATCTTAGTTTATTTAATTCATTTTTAACTTCACTTAATTGAGAGAATATATATTCTTCACTTAGCCTATTAGTTGTATTTGAAAAGTTATTTTTTTTGTTATTAAAAGAATCCACAAATTCTTTAAAATCTATTTCTTTAGTAGAATCATTAACACATCCAAATAATAATAATACTAATACAAGTAATTTTTTCATATTTCTAATCTACTTCTATCATCAAAAATTTCAAAGAAATAATCTTTAAGAATTTGGTTTTATTATAATTAATTCGACTTTAATTAAATATATAATTCTTTATTTTTTTGAAATTTAAATAAATAAATATAATTTAGACCGATTTTATTTTGTCAAAACCCATACAAAAATGAAAGAAATCGGCATAATTGATGAATTAACCGATTTAAATCCTGATCTATCACCAAATTTAATTCAAGAACTTAAAAATTGGGATAGAATCATTGAAATGGATATTAGTTATCGTGCAGATGATGGTTCTACTAAATGGGTCAAAGCTTATAGATCCCAGCATAATAATAATAGAGGACCTTATAAAGGTGGTCTTCGATATAGCTTAGATATTGATATTGAAGAAGTGAAGTCATTAAGTTTTTGGATGACCATGAAATGTGCAATGATTAATATCCCTTTAGGAGGCGGCAAAGGAGGAATATGTGTTAATCCTTCTGATTTATCAAAATCTGAAAGAACTAGTTTAGCTAAATCATTTTCAAAAAATTTAGGTTCTCATATTGGTCCAGATATTGACATTCCTGCTCCTGATATGTCTACAGGATCTTTTGATATGGACATAATGGAAAAAGAACATTTTAGAAATTATGGAAAAAAAGGATCTTTTACTGGAAAGTCAATTGCTAATGGAGGTATCGCTGGTAGAGATATTGCTACTGGATTAGGTGGTTATTATGTGATTTTAAAAATAATAGAAAAAAATAAACTTAATCCAAGCGATTTATCAGTGGGTATTCAAGGTTTTGGTAATGCAGGAATTAATGTGGCAAGTCTTTTATATGGTCTAGGATGTAAAATAACTTCAGTAAGTGATTCAAAAGGATATGTTTATGATGAATCTGGATTAAACATTAATGATTTAATAACTAAAAAAGAAGTTACTGGTAAAATTGGCAGCAAGACAGATATAAAAAAATTATTTGATCATAAGTATGATATATTTATCCCAGCTGCTGGAATAAAAACCGTTCCTTTTGTAGATTGTAAATATGTTGTAGAATTGGCAAATGGTCCACTAATAAATGAAAATGAATTCCTTAAAAAAGGTGTAAAAATTTTTCCAGACATCTTTGCAAGTTCAGGAGGCGTTGTAGTTTCCTATTTTGAATGGCTTAGTAATACTAAAAACATATCATACAATTTGGATAAAGTTAAATCGGAACTTAAAATCTTAATCGATCAAGGATTTGATAATTTGATGAAAATTTCTAAAACTTATAAAATTAGTTTACGAAAAGCTGCATACCTTATAGCTCTAAATAATTTCTAAATAATTTATGGATTGGAAAAAACTTTCTAAATATATTAATTATTTAAGTGATTTATATATTAGTCTAATTGATTAGTTGAAAGGAATTTAATTAAAAAAATTCAAAGAAATAAACTCACTAGATACTACTTTTCCATCTTTTACCTCGTATAGAGTAAATCCTGATCTTATAGAAAAGCCATTATAAACTGATTTATCAGGTCTAGTGATTGCTGAAGTTTGAGCAAATTTTATATTAGAATTTATGATAACACTTTCTTGAGCAGCATGATAATGCCCTGAAAGGGCAAGTGGAAATGGCCTATTACCAATAATTTTTTGTACTTCATTGAAATTATACACAATATGTCTGTGCTCAAGGCGCCCATCTTGTAAAAGAAGCTGAGGACCAAAAAAAATATCATTATCAAATCCCATAAAAGAAAATCCTTGAGAGATAAAAGGGATATGATTAAATGTTATTATAGGAGTATTTAAAGACACGTATTTTAAATCACCTTCTAACCAATTAAGTTGTACAGAGTCTACTCCTCCATAATAATACAGATCTTGATAATTAACCGCATCTATTGCTATAAAATGAATTCCCCCATAATTAAAAGAATAGTAATTTGGTCCAAGAAAATGCCTATACATATTTTTACCATAAAGAGGATGATTCTTACTAATCATGGATTTATCTCTTTCTATTCCAAAGATTTCGTGATTACCCATCCCACTATAGACAGGAATTTTAAATTTCTCAATTTCATTTAAATACATCTCATAATAATTTCTAGCAGTTGCTTCATTCACTCTCAAAGCATCACGAATTAAATCACCTGAAATTATTATAAAATCTACTCCTATTGAATCTGAGAGTTTTCTAAATCGACCCATTCGTGTTAAGTTTAATGAGTCAATATGAGTATCAGATGCATGAATAAACTTAAAATGTTTTTGAATTTTAGTTTTTTGAATTGGAAAATTAACCTCAGATGATTTTAAAGTATAAAATTTTCCCAAATATCCAGATGGCTGAGAGATGAAAATATAAGGAAAATCATTATTAGACTGCAATTTAAAATCACCATTTTCATCTGTAATAGTTGTATTATGTTGGTCAGATACAACAACATTTGGAACACCTTTTTCACTATAATCTTGAACCGTATTATTATTAAAATCTTCAAATACAGTACCCGATATTTCTAATTTTTGACAATAAATATTAACAGAAATAAATAAAAAAAAAGATATAAATATTAAACTATAATAATATTTCATTTTTTTAATCTAATTATTTTTTAGGATAATAAACTATTTTATTATAGGAATGCTTTGCTATTAAATTTTTAGAGTACAATAATTTAAAATATTCATCATTAGCCCAAGATTCATATAAATTTCTATAGAAAGGACTTGATGGGTTTCCAGATTGACCAGGAGAATTTGTAGCAATGCTATTATCCCAATCTTTTGTGTCTATTATTACTCTAAAACTAGCACCAGAAGACTGATTTAAACTAGAGCTTGTAGATCCAGGAGTATAACCATTACCTCCTCTAGGATAAGTTTTAAAACTAATTATTTTACCTATAGAGTCATTAATAATATCATCAAGAGGATGACCAATCTTTATGTGCTTGTAATTACTTTGGCCATAAATCCAGTCATCAACATTATCTCCCAACCTATTTTCAAGATCTTCTAATGATGAAATAAAAACCTTCTTTAAAAAATTATTTCTATCATTGACTTCAAAAGAATTAATTTTTTCTATAATCCTAAAAAGCTGTACCCATAATAAATTTCTTACTTCTTTAGGTACATACTCTTTATTAAAAGAACTTATAAGTTTTCTTTCAAAATTCACATAAATAGTAGCTTCTACAGAGTTTTTTAATAACTTATTATCCCAGTTTTCAAGCATGGAAACATATTCTTTAAAATCTTTATTAAAATTTACTTTTGAAAGCATTTTAGTTAATTCTTCAGATGGAAGAGAATGGTAGTCTACCTGTAAACGCTTCATATCATCCATAGTAAATGAAGTATTACTTTTTAATACATCATTTACCCTATCTCCTCTATATGGATCAGACCAACTAAAACCTATAGCATTCCAATTTGTATATGTTTCAGGAGTGACATTTTGATTGGCTGTAGAAAAAAAATTATCTGTAGGATTATAGGTGTTAGGTTTTTTAATTATTGGCAAATATCCATCCCATTCATAATCACCATTTCCGAGAACCGGTACCATTCCACTATGGTTATTTCTTATAGGTGCTATTCCAACTGCCTGCCAACCAATATTTCCCATTTTATCAGCCCATACCATATTTTCTCCTGGAATATTACTGTAGTTACAAGCATTTCTAAATTCTTCCCATGTTCTAGACTGGTTCATTCTCAAAGATGCAAGATACGGAGATCCTCCTATTTCCAGCCAACCACACCTCACTGCATATGCTCTATTTTCTACACTATCTATAAGAGTTACTGGACCATGAATTGAATAATATAATATTACTTTCTGATCCTTCATCCCCTTCACTGGAATTAATTCTTCTATTGTCATAAATTTATTCCACTCACCATTATGTTTGTACTCATTAAAATTATTTGGATTAAGCTCGTAGACATACAAATCCTCTGCGTCTGTTCTAAATACAGTAAGTCCCCATGCAGCAAATTCATTATGACCTATAGAGATTCCTGGGATTTCTGGCTCACCACCACCTATCACATTCCAACCTGGGGCCACTAAATGCGAAATATATCTTAGAGAAGGTCCCACTATTGTTCTATGAGGATCATTAGCTAATATCGGATACCCACTATTTGACTTGCTTCCAGAAATTGCCCAATTATTACTTCCAATAGAAAAATCATCCATTTTATCAATTTGATTATTAAAAGTGATTTCTTTATTATTTTCTCTTCTATACTTCTCTACTATATGTTCCTTTTTAAATCTAATTGGTCTTCTATAAGCATTATATAAGGCTAAAATATCTTTTTCTAAATCTTCTTTTCTTATTTTTTTATGAAGCTTTAAAGAAGGCTCTTTAGGATGAAACCACATCAGATCTTTAACTTTTTTTTCTCCAATTCTTGACACTGCTCTTCCTATATTAAGTTCCTGTGTAATATTTCCTAAAAGACCCTGATGTCTAGATATTACAACTTCAAGAGTCCATAACTCTGGCTTAATATTTAACAAAGTAAATTCTATAGGTAATTTATCAGGATCTTTATTAACCTCATCTATATACGCATTTACTCCATCAACATAAGATGTAATTATTTTATATCCATCATCATGGTAATGATTTGACTCATCCTCAATATCCCCTCTGAACTTAAATAACCTAGTTCCTATATCTCTTTCCAGCTCATCAGCACCTAATATTTCTGAAACTGTTCCAGTAGCTTGTCTTCTCCATACCTCGAATTGAAATAATCTATCTTTTGCAGCTAGATACCCTTGCATAAAAAATAAATCTTCTTGATTATTAGCATAAATATGATTTATGCCATTATTATCTTGGAATACCTCTACTTCATCAATTAAGTTATGTAATTGATTTTTTGTAGAACAACTAAGAGTAAAAGAAAAAAAGGTTAACGTTAAAAATATTCTCAAGTTTCTAATCTACAACTATCTAATAAAGATTCAAAGAAAGGTACTTTTCTTATTTATGAGACCCTACTACTTTACTTACAAATTCTCCAATTTTCGAAGAATTTATCCACCTGGCTACAATCACAAGATCATGATCTGGTACTATTACAACATAATTTCCACCAAATCCAGCTCCATAATAAATATTTTCAGGTAGTCCATCCCATTTTCTTTGACCTCTATTTAGCCACCACATGTACCCATAAGAAGAATTATTCTCTGAGGGTAATCTCATTTTTTTTATCCAACCAGAAGATATTAATTTTTCATCACCCCAAATACCATCTCTTAAAAATAGTAAACCAAATCTTGCATGATCTTCAGAGCTTATAAACATACCTCCTCCAAAATGACCACCACCACTTACTGACTGTACTTCCACACCATCAATAATCTTCATTGACTCGTCATACCCATACCATCTCCAAGTATTCGATGCACCTATTGGATCCATAATGTATTTTTTCAAAACTTTTGGTAGAGGTACTCTAAACACATTTAGTAAGGAATAGGATAATAAATTAACTCTTACGTCATTATATTTATAATTTTTCCCTGGAGGTAAAAGAGATTGTTTCTTAATTTCTTCAAGAGTTAAACCTCTAGGTGGTCTATCTGCCCAATCATAGGTTCCAAAAAGATTTCCTGACCATTGAGATGACTGGTTTAATAGGTGATGCCATGTGATTTGACTATTATGAGAATCATCAAATTTACCATCCCAAACATAATTTACAAGTTTCTCATCTAAAGAAATAAGCTGTTTATCAAATGCAATTGCAGCTGTGGTAGACAAATAACTTTTAGTAACACTAAAAGTCATATCAACTCTTTTTATATCACCCCACTTTCCTATGATATAACCATTCTTAATAATTAAACCATTTGGATTACCTCTCTTTTTTGTAGGTCCTTTTATTCTAAAATCAGGTTCATTTCCAAAGGATTTGATTATCGCTATTCTTAAGTCATTTTCTACACTATTTTCATTATTAATAGCAAATTGTATAGCCTCATCTAATTTTTTGAAATTTACACCTAAACTTTCAGGTGATTTTTCCTCCCATATTTTGTCAGGATAATACGAATCCTGTGCATAAACATTAACAGAAAATAGAAATAGTATAAATATTTTTTTCATCTATAATCCCAGGTTTAAATTAGTGAAATATACAATAAATTAAATACCTTTGATATTATTAACTAAAAATACATAAATATGTGTGAATGTGATAAATGTGAATGTACTGAGTCATGCGATTGCAAATGTTGCGATTGCTAAAAAGCTTTTACTATTTAAATTTCTAGATTGATTTTATTAAAAAAAATAAATTTTCTTCTACTTTTTTTTATTTTATTTGGATGTAATACTGATCAATCAAATCAAAAAAATTCCTTAAAAGTACTATTTAAATCTCCATTTTCTGGAATTGATACAATTTCAACTAATGACTGGTGGAATAGAATGCCAAATCCTATTATTGACGTAAATGTTAAAAGAGAAAATGTACTCGCATTTGGTATCTACACTGTTTCAAATAATACATTAAAGCTTACTGCACAACTTTTTCCTTTATACCCATATGAAACAAGAGAGGTTAGATTAGAAATATATAAAAATGAAAAATGGGTTGAAATACAAACAAAAAAAGTGAATGAATTAGGATGGGCAACAACTTTTAGAATTGAAAATTGGAATAGTTCTAAAAATATTAAATACAGACTTTTACATGGAAAAAAAGCATCTTTTGAAGGTTTAATAAGAAAAGATCCAATTGATAAAAATGAAATTATTTTAGCAGCATTATCTTGTAATAGCAACAAAGACAGAGGAGATAGAGAAAATTATGTAAAAAATATAAATCATATAAACCCTGATCTCTTATTTTTTGCTGGAGATCAATCATATGATCACCAAGAACATACAGCAGCATGGCTAAAATTCGGAATACAGTTTAGAGATACTTTTAGAGAAAGACCATGTGTTACTATTCCAGATGATCATGATATTGGTCAAGGAAATTTATGGGGAGAAAATGGAAAAATAGCTTCTTCTCCAGCTGGAAATGATGGTGGCTATTATTATCATCACGAATACGTAAAAATGGTAGAAAGAGCTCAAACCTCTCACCTTCCTGATCCATATGACAGCACTCCTATAGAGCAAGGAATTAATGTGTATTACACTAATCTTGTGGTTGGAGGAATAGACTTTGCTATTCTTGAAGATAGAAAATTTAAATCTGGCCCTAAAGGTAAAATACCTCAACAAGGCCCAAGACCTGACCACATAAGAAATCCTAACTATGATCCTAAATCTATAGATGTAGAAGGCTTAATTCTTTTAGGGAACAGACAACTTGATTTTCTTAAAAATTGGGCTAATAACCATAAAGGTATTAGCATGAAATCCGTATTATCGCAAACAGGATTCTGTGGTGGAGCACATCTCCATGGAAGTAAAGAAAATAGGCTACATGCTGATATGGATTCAAATGGTTGGCCACAAACAGGAAGAAATAAAGCACTTAAAATAATTAAAAAAGCTAATGCAGTACATATAGGAGGTGACCAGCATATAGCCACAGTCATACATCATGGTATAGATTCTTATGAAGATGGTCCGTGGGCATTTGTAGTTCCTGCTATTGTAAACAACTATTATAGTAGATGGTGGTGGCCTGAAAATGAGAAAGCTGGAATTAACTCCAATCCAAATTTACCTTGGACAGGAAGATATTTAGATGGTTTTAATAATAAAATAACAATGCATGCATATGCAAATCCAGATACCAATTCAAATGGAGCTGGTTATGGAATAATTAAATTTAAAAAAGATTCCAAAGATGTTACTTTTGAATGCTGGCCAAGATATGTAGATGTTAAAAAAGAAAATGCAGAACAATTTACAGGCTGGCCAATAACTATTTCTTTAGATTAGAATCATACCATCGGTCTGGATGGAGTTTGTTGTATTCTTTTCCACTACCCAAATCTAAAAAAACTGGATTTATCATCTCTTTATCCCACTCTTTAAAATTAGATTTAAGTCTATCATAAATAGGTTTTGATGAATTAATAATATTTGTTTCTTCACTAATATCATTCTTTAAATCAAAAATATATTCTTCTTCACCCATTCTTAGGTATTTATATCTCTCATCTCTGACAACATCAATGTCTTTATCTGGGTTCTTCCAGTATAAATATTCGTGAGGTAAACCAAATTTATCACCAGTTAGATATGGTAATAGATCAACTCCATCAATATCATTTTTTATATATTTTTCTGCGGATGCTGCAGATGCAACCGTAGCAAAGACATCTAAAGCAATAATAGGTTTATCATATGTAATTCCTGGTTTAATTTTTTTTGGCCACTGCATAGTAAATGGTACTCTTATACCGCCCTCAAAGAAGTCGCCTTTAATACCCCTTAAGATACCATTATCTGAGAAATTATACCACTCTACTCCCCCATTATCTGAAAAGAAGATAACTATAGTATTGTCTGTTATCTTTTTCTCTTCAAGTTTATCTAATATTAACCCAATTCCATCATCCATAGATGAGACCATCGCAGCATAAGTTCTCCTTTTCTCAACTTCTATATGTTTATTTCTTTCTAAATCTCTCTCAGTAGCCTGCAAGGGAGTGTGAGGAGCATTATATGATAAATATAAGAAAAAAGGATTATCAGAGTTATCCTCAATAAATTTTACAGCATTATCAGATAATTCTTCTGTTAAATATTTTTTAGTATCAATTCTCTTTCCATTGTCATAAATTTTAGTGACATAACCATCCATCTGCCTTCTTGCTTGTGTCAAATCATTTAGTGTAAGATCTTCAGGGAAATACCTATGACCTCCAATTATAAAGCCAAAAAATTGGTCAAATCCTCTACTTTCAGGGATTAAAGATTCATGAGCTCCAAGATGCCATTTACCAATTGCTTTAGTTTTATAGTTAGCCTTCCTTAAAACATCAGGTAATGTTTGCTCTGTTAATGGAAGTCCCATGGTAGAATCTTTAGGAGTTAATAGAATATTTCTGGTATATCCAAATCTATTCTGATACCTTCCAGTAATTAGTCCCGCTCTACTTGGAGAACAAACAGCATATGAAACATACCCTTCAGAGAATACGACTCCATTATTAGCTATCCTATCAATATTGGGAGTAAAAATTTCCTTACTTCCATGAAATCCAACATCTGCATAACCTTGATCATCACTTATTATTACAATTACATTAGGAGATTTTTCTTCATTAGTTGAACATGAAATCACTCCTAGGAGTAAAAAAAAGTAGGTTATATTCTTAATCATAATTATTTATCCAGGGTTACATAATGTAAAGTTAGGTATAGGAAGAACGAAGGAATGCTTCATGATTTATTAATTATCATTTACTCTTATTATCAATTAATATAAACAAGTTTTCCTTTTAAATAAAGTATAAATGTATTTTCTAGTATTGCCATTAGAAGGATGATTATACTGATGATTAAAAGATTCTAGTAATATAAACTCTTCTCCAAGTCTATTTTGTAACATTTTCTCACTATAATTTACAATATCCAAGCCACAACATTTTTTTGCTCCATCTATTCCAAACTCAGAAAATATTACATATCCACCTTTTCTAACTATTTTTTTTAACAAATTAAAATATGATAATTGCTGATCTTTAGAAGTAAAAAAATGTAAAACAGCTCTATCATGCCATAAATCAACATTTTTTATATTTAATGATGTAGTAGGATTCGTTAGATCATCCACAATAAACCTAACATTACTATTGTTATTTATACTACTCTTTAACTTATCTAATGCCAAAGATGAAATATCATTCACTAAAATATTTGAGTAACCCTTTTTCAATAATAATGTAATTAATGTAGTAGCTCCTGCACCTGCATTAAAAATTAATGCATCTTTTGATAAGTTGCACTTTTCAATAAGATCAATAGATGCAATTGGATCATCTTCAAACCATCCCAATTTTTCTACCATATTATTTTGGTAAGCTTTATTCCAATGATTTTCATAATCATATTCTTGAATCATAATTTCAATGTAAAAAGATTATAAATAATTTATCCATTATTTGTTTAATTTTTCATGTTCCTTCTGTAAATCTCCCCATTTTGATATAGATAAAGCAAGCTTATTTTTTTTTGACTGATATTTTTCAAAAAATGTTTCATTGTAATCAGAAGGATTTGATTCAAGAGCAAAATTTATTTTTTTAATGTTTTCTTCTAATTCTATTATATCTGTTTCAACTTTTTTAATCTTATTGTCTAATGACCTAATTTTTTTCATCTTTTTATAAGATTCTTTATCCATTTTTTTAGAAGAAGTAACAGTATTTTTTTTCTCAATATCCCTAATGTCACCAATGTTTCTTTTTTCAAGATAATAATCAATATCTCCTAGATACTCTTTTATATTCTTATCCTTAAACTCATAAACTATTTCAGTAAGTCCTTGAAGAAAATCTCTATCGTGAGAAATTAAAATTAAAGTACCTTCAAAACGTTTTAAAGCTTCTTTTAAAACATTTTTAGACTTAATATCAAGATGATTTGTTGGTTCATCCATAATAAGCATATTAAAAGGCAACAATAGTAATTTTGCAAGCGCTAGCCTATTTCTTTCTCCCCCAGATAAAACCTTAACATGTTTATCAACCTCACTTCCTCTAAATAAAAAAGATCCAAGAATATCCCTTACTTTATTCCTATTTTTTTCTGTTGCTGAATCCTCCATGGTCTGAAGAACAGTCTTTTTATCATCTAAATAATCTGCCTGATTTTGAGCAAAATATCCAATTTCTACATTATGTCCAATTTTAAAAAATCCTTCGTATTTTATTTCATTATTTATAATTTTAGCAAGTGTTGTTTTCCCTTGTCCATTCTGCCCAACAAACGCAACTTTAGAATTTCTTGCAAGAATTAAGTTTATAGAACTCAAAACTTCTAAATCATCATAGTTTTTTGAAAGATTCTTTATTTCAAATATTATTTTTCCTGGATTAATCGATATTGGAAAGTGTACATTCATAACACTTTTATCATCTTTATCAACTTGTATTATATCCATTCTATCTAGTTTTTTTATGAGAGACTGAGCCATAGATGCCTTTGACGCCTTAGCTCTAAACTTATTTATAAGCTTTTTAGTATTTAAAATTTCTTTCTCTTGGTTTTTTTGAGAAGCAAGTTGTTGTTCTCTCATTTCTTCTCTTAAAATTAAATATTGAGAATATGGCTTTTTGTAATCATAAATGTTTCCAAATGAGATTTCAATAGTTCTATTTGTTATATTATCCAAAAACATTTTATCGTGAGATACTATTAATGCAGCACCACCATAGCTTTTCAAAAATGATTCAAACCAAATGATAGAATCTATATCTAAATGATTTGTAGGCTCATCCAATAATAGGATATCGTTATCTTGTAATAAAAGTTTTGCGAGCTCAATACGCATTCTCCATCCTCCTGATAAATTACTTGTTTGTTTATTAAATTCAGATGATTGAAAACCTAATCCCGTAAGAATTTTTTCAGTATTTCCTTCATAATTATAACCTCCAATAATTTTAAATTTATCTTGAAGATTTTGAAGATCTATCATCAACTGGTAATATTCCTTACTTTCAGAATTCTCACTATTCATTAACTGAATATTGATATCTTCTATTTTGTTCTCTATAATTTTTATTTCAATAAAAGCCTCATATGTTTCTTCCAATACTGTTCTTCCTTCAACAAAATCTATATCCTGTTTTAAAAAGCCAATTTTTAAATCTTTATCTGTTGCGATTTCACCTGTATCAGGTTCTAGTTCTTTAGATAAAATTTTTAACATGGTAGACTTACCAGCCCCATTTTTCCCTATTAGCCCAATTCTATCTCCAAAACCCACCCTATAGGTTATATTCTTGAAAAGATCATCTCCTTGAAAAGAAATAGAAAGATTATGAACGTTAAGCATATTAAATATTTAGTTTTTGCATTTAATTAATGCTATCTTCTTTGCACAGTTTTTTAAGAATTTTCACATCATTATTCCATCCATTACCATCATAAAATTCAATTCCTTTAAAATCTCGGACTTTATAAAGAGCTTTTTTACCATAACATGTTCCTAAATAAACAAAATTAATTTTTTGATTTTTAGCATAAAATATGACCTGTTCCATGATGTATTTTCCTAATGAAAAATTTTTCATAAATTTTGTATCATAAAATGAAAACCAATAATGAATTATGTTTTCATTAGTATAAGTCAAAACGTATCCAATAGGATTATTTTTTCTATAAAAAATAAAAATTTTATTATAATTTTCTCTGATCAAAATAAGATCTAATCGTTCTCTTGATAAAGGTTTGTTAGAAAACCTTTCTTTTGAATAATTAAGACAAAAAATTTTAAATTCTCTTGAATGTTTAAACTCAGATTTATCTAGTATCTTATATGAAATATCTAATTTTTCATCAACTTTTCTTATTACCCTATTGTTTTCAGATAATCTCTCATAGTTTTTTAAATTAATTCTAATACTTCTAGCTAAGTAGTATTTTTCAATAGTTGAAGATACATCATTTGTGTAAGGTAAAAATCCTTTAGAATACGCTTTTTCTATAGATTTCTCATTTTCTAAGATTGCATTTATTGAATAACCAAAATTATATTGGTTATAATCAACACTAGATTCTTTAAAAATTAGTTTCATCCATTAAATACTTAAAAAAATGCAATTTAAGATTATAAAGACTAATAAACCAATAGAAAAAAATTAAATTAATTCAATTTCATCAAAAGATCATTTAACTCAGGCTGAGTAAAATTTCTGAATCTACCTAACTTTAAAGAACCTATATTAATATTAATAATTCTAATTCTTCTTAAAAATTTAACTTTATAATCTAACTTTAAACACATCTTTCTTATCTGTCTATTCATCCCCTGTGTTAATATTATATTAAATGAATAATTATTAATTTTTTTTACCTCACAAGACTTAGTTAAATTATTCTTTAACTGTACTCCCTTTCTCATATTAAATAGAAAATCAGAAGAAATCTTTTTATTTACATGAACAACATACTCTTTCTCATTATTATTTTCAGTACGAAGAATTTTATTTACAATATCACCATCATTTGTTAATAAAATTAACCCTTCACTATTCTTATCAAGTCTACCAATTGGAAAAATTCTTTTAGAATATCCTATAAAATCAATGATGTTATTTTTTACATTTCTATCAGTAGTACACTCTACTCCTACTGGCTTATTAAATATTAAATACACAAATTTTTTCTTTTTTTTAGGATTAGTTACTAACTCTCCATCTACTCTAACTTCATCACCAAGAGAAACTTTTACTCCTAAGTCTACTATTTTATTATTTACAGAAACCCTTCTTTCATTTATTAATTTATCACCAGCTCTTCTAGAGCAATAGCCTATTTGACTTAAAAATTTATTGAGCCTTATTAATTTAGAATTTTGCACCAAAAAAAATTATATTTAACTGAAAATTGATTACAATTTATTAGAATATTAAACAAATATGAAAAAATGAGATACATACTATACATTATTACAGGATTAATTGTAGTGGCAGGTTTATATATTACTTATACAATTCTAAATCCAAAAAGTCCTTTTAATAAAACATCTTTCCAAAAAGAAAACATGCAGCTTGAAATTGAATACAGTAGACCATATAAAAATGGTAGATTAATATTTGGAAATAAAAATGATGGAGCATTAGTACCATATAATGAATACTGGAGAACTGGAGCTAATGCAGCAACACAATTCAGTACTAACCAAGAAATCCAATTTGGAAATAAAACTCTTTCTGCTGGAGAATACAGATTATATACCATACCTAACTCAAAAATTTGGAAAGTAATAATCAATGAAGAAGCTGATACTTTCTTTGCGATTTCAGAGCCTGACTATTCAAAAGATGTTATTAGCATAGAAGTTGAAAGTAATGAAATAGAAAATTCTATTGAACAATTTACTATAGATTTTTTAGATTCTGATTCTACTATTTCTCTAAGAATGAGATGGGATAAAATTGAAGTATTAATTCCTATAATCTAATCATAGAAAAGACTAACTAAGAACTAATTTGTTTACTTAATCTCTTCCTATCATTTTCATCTAATAAAATTTTTCTTAATCGAATACTATTAGGAGTAATTTCTACGTATTCATCCTTTTGGATATATTCAATAGCTTCTTCCAATGTAAATTTAACAGGGGGAGCAAGCTTTACCTTTTCGTCAGTACCTGAAGAACGGACATTAGATTGTTTTTTTGTTTTAGTAACATTTACAACTAAATCATCTCCTCTAGAGTTTTCACCAATAACTTGACCTGTATAAATGCTTTCTCCATGATAAATAAAAAATCTACCTCTATCCTTTAATTTAGCAAGTGAATATGATATTGATGTACCATTTTCCATGGAAATTAATGAGCCACTATTTCTTCCAGAAATTTCACCCTTATATGGTTGAAACTCAATAAATCTATGATTAATAATTGCTTCACCAGCAGTGGCTGTAAGCAATTGATTCCTTAATCCTATAAGACCTCTTGAAGGAATCATAAATTTACAAATCATTCTTAAGCCCTTAACTTCCATAGATAATATCTCTCCCTTTCTAACTGCAACCATTTCAACAGCTTTTCCAGATACATCTTCAGGCAAATCAATTGTTAGCTCTTCTATAGGTTCACACTTCTTCCCATCTATTTCCTTAATTATTACTTGAGGTTGACCTATTTGTAATTCATAACCTTCTCTTCTCATTGTTTCTATTAATACAGACAGATGCAGTACTCCCCTACCATAAACAACAAATTTATCTCCAGAATCTCCCTTTTCTTCTAACTGCATTGCTAAATTTTTTTCCAGTTCTTTCTGCAATCTTTCCTTAATACATCTTGATGTAACATATTTACCTTCTTTACCAAAAAATGGTGAATTATTTATAGTAAAAAGCATGCTCATTGTAGGTTCATCAATAGCAATTGTTGGTAAAGCTTCTGGATTCTCAAAGTCAGCAATAGTATCTCCAATTTCAAAATTTTCTAGACCAACTGCTGCACATATATCTCCAGCATTAATCATATCAACTTTTTTTCTACCTAAACCATCAAAAGTATTTATTTCTTTAATCCTAGATTTTAAAATTTCACCATTTCTTTTAACAAGGCTAACTTGTTGGTTTGAAGATAGTTTTCCCCTTTGAAGTCTACCTATAGCTATCCTACCAGTAAAAGATGAGTAATCTAAAGAAGTAATTAGCATTTGAGTTGATCCTTCATCAATTTTTGGTTCTGGGATATGTTCTATTACAACATCTAACAATGGTGAAATTGAATTAGAGGGATTCTTCCAATCAAGTGCCATCCAATTATTTTTAGCAGATCCATAAACAACTGGAAAATCCAATTGCCATTCTTCAGCATCTAGCTCAAACATTAAATCAAAAACAGACTCATATACTTCTTCAGGTGTACAATTTTTCTTGTCAACCTTATTTATGACAACAATTGGTTTTAATTTTAAATCAAGAGCTTTCTGTAAAACAAAACGTGTTTGAGGCATAGGACCTTCAAAAGCATCTACTAAAAGTAATACTCCATCAGCCATATTTAGTACTCTTTCTACTTCTCCTCCAAAGTCAGAATGCCCTGGAGTATCAATCAAATTGATTTTTATATCTTTATAAATAACCGATACATTTTTTGATAAAATTGTAATTCCTCTTTCTCTTTCAATATCATTATTATCAAGTATAAGATCTCCTGTTTCTTGATTATCTCTAAAAAGATTACAATGGTGTAATATTTTATCAACCAAAGTAGTTTTACCATGATCGACATGAGCAATTATTGCTATATTTCTTATCTTATTCATTTATAAAAAAATCAATTTCGCGCAAATGTAATCTCTTTTTTTGGAATCTGAATTTTAAAGGATTTACTTTTTAAAGTATTTTAATTAGAATCAATAATCCAAGAAAGATTTATGAGAATATTATTACTTATAATTGTTTTATAAAATGAATAAAAATTTAATAATAATAGTACTTATGGGAGTATCAGGTTGTGGAAAAACCACAATTGGAAAAATTTTATCAAAAGAAAAAAATATTCCATTTTTTGATGCTGATGATTATCACCCTAAAGAAAACATAAAAATGATGAAAGAAGGTAAGCCATTAAATGATAAAAATAGATTACCATGGCTGATAAAAATCAATAACCTAATAAAAAAAAACTCACAAGTATCCAGTTGCATTATTGCATGCTCATCATTAAAAAAAAAATACAGAAGTATTATTAAAAAAAATATTACTATTCCTATACATTTTATTTATCTAAAAGGAAAGAAAAAAATTATTTATGAAAGATTAAAAAAAAGAAAAAATCATTTCATGAAAAAATCATTACTTAATTCTCAATTCAAGGCATTAGAAGAACCATCAAACTCTTTAACAATTGATGTCAATAAAAATCCAAAAAAAATAATTTCAATTATTATAAAAATAATTTTTTTTTAATTCAAAAATTTTGAAATAATAATAACTTTATAAAATTAGTTTCAAAAAACTAAAAATTTTAAAATACAGAAAAACAAAATGATATGAGATATACGATAATACTATTAATTTCAGTCCTTTCACTTTCCTTTTTTTCTTCCTGTACTGAAGATGAAGATGCATATGTAGGAAGAGGGCTAATAATTAATGAATTTTTAGCTAGTAACGATGCTTGTTGTACCGATCAATCAGGAGACTATGATGACTGGGTAGAATTATTTAACGATTCAAGTGAACCTATAGATATTGGAGGAATGTACTTTACAGATACACCAGATGATGACAACCCTTATTTAATTCATAGTAATGAACCCTCAACTACAACTATACCAGCTGGAGGATATTTAATAATTTGGTGTGATGACGATCAGGAGCAAGGAGTGCTACATGTAAGTAAAAAACTTAAAGCAAAAGGAGAATCAGTAATTTTAATCAACTCTGATGGAATAACTGTTGTTGATTCGATCACATACGAATCACAAACTACCGATATATCGATGGGTAGAAATATTGATAACATGAGTGAGTGGATATTTTACAATAATCCAACTCCTGGAGCTGCAAATATTTAATTTTTTGAATTTGTATTTTTAAAAATGCTACAAAGAAGTATTCTTATATTAATAGTTTTATCATTAGGATCATGTGATAAGAAAATAGATTACAATATTCTTAAAAAAAAAATTGTTTCAAAATTTAATGATGAGATTGGAAACTTTGCTTTAGCATTCAAAAATCTAGATGATGGAAAAGAAATTCTAATTAACGAAAATGAAATTTTTCATGCAGCAAGTACCATGAAAACACCTGTAATGATTGAATTTTATAGACAACTCTATCAAGGAAAATTATCACTAGAAGATACATTACAAATAAAAAATGAATTTAAAAGTATTGTTGATGGGAGCATGTATAAATTATCTGAATTCGATGACAGTGATAAAAATACATACAACAAACTTGGACAATATTATTCTATAAATAATTTAATTTATGAGATGATAACAATCAGTAGTAATTTTGCAACTAATATACTCATAGAGTATATAGGAGCCAATAATGTTACAAAATCTATGAAAGAATTAGGGGCTTTAAATATAGATATTCTTCGAGGTGTTGAAGACATAAAAGCCTTTGAATTAGGACTAAATAATACTACCTCTGCAAAAGATTTACTTATTATATATGAAAAATTAGCTAAAGGAAAAATTATAGATAATGAATCATCAGCTATAATGATTGATATCTTAAAAGACCAAAAATATGATGATATTATACCTAGATATTTACCTAAAGATATTGAAGTTGCTAATAAAACTGGCATGATAACTGGAGTTCATCATGATTCTGGAATTGTATTTCTAAAAGATGGAAGAAAATATGTTATTGTTCTATTATCAAAAAATATGTCTGATATGGAAAGTGGGACAGAAATGATGGCAAAAATATCTGAGCTTATATATAAAACTTTAAATTAAAGACTAGATATTGGAAGTTTAAATGTTTTAATTTTTTTTATTCCATTCACCTCATCAGTCCAAGAAAGAAAAATATCATTTTGAAGTCTCTCAAGTTGAGGAAACCCAGTTACCCTACTGCTTGACACATTAAACAAACTAACTATTTCACCCATATTTCCATCCATATCTATTTTTCTCAAATTGATTGAACCAATACCTTTATTTGTAGATAACCAACTTACAACAACTGATCTTTGGTCAATAAAATCTAGATCAACCCTACCCAATGGAGTAGTATTTAAATCATTTATTAATATTTTTTCTCCAAATGATTTTCCTTGATTATTTGAAAATTTTACACTTACCTGAGGATTTCCATCTGCTGCAGAAAACCAAGCTACTACTACATCTTTACCTTTTGACTCAATAGTTGGGCCATTAACAGGGCAACCATTTATTTTCCAATTATCATCATTTAAAGAATATGAATTAGTCCATGATGAATTAATAAATCTAGATACTGATATATCTCTAATTTCATTTTTTGTTCTATCTCTATAAACAACAATTGGAATATTATCTGAAACGGTTAGTGACGTTTGACAGCAGTCACAAACCATATTATCAATTTCACTTTCTTCTATAATTTCTCCCTCAGAATTTATAATAGCAGACCTAAGAGACATTGGACCAGATGCATGTCCAGACTGTTCTTTAGAAGAACTGGTATTCCTTCCATCTAACCATGTAGAAAAAAATCCATCTTTATAAGGTTTTATAGATACAAAACCATGTTCAGAAAAAGTACTATCATCATGCATTTTATATTTATCAATCCAAGATTTATTTTTACTAATTAGATAATTCACATCATATGAAAATATTTCTTCAGAACTTTTTTTTAAATAATGAGCAATCATTAAATCACTTTTATTATTTATTGATATAGAAGGAAAATCAGCCCAATTAACAAACCAATTTACACCCTTAGTTATAAGTTCTCTCTTTCCCCATATATCTAAATTAAGTTTACTCATATACAAATAGCTTGTATCCATAGACTCTTCAATCCATGAGATATAAAGATCATTATCAGTTGATAATAAAAACGATTCTCCAGTATTACTAGAATCATAAGAAAAATTTATTTCACTGATACCATCATTCTTTTTACATGAGATTAAAATAGAAATAATAATAAGCGTTAGTATCCTATACAAATAATAAATGTTTTAATTAAAGAAATAAATTAATATAATTTTTATAAATTAACCTTCCTTTTTCCATTAAACCCAATTATTATGAAAAAAATATTTATATACTTCCTTATTTCTTGTTTATTCTTTGATGTTTATTCACAAAGAAGAAAAAATAATAAAAATGTAGACCCCACAACAACAAAAGAAGAAAAGATTTCATTATCAGCATTAAAACTTAGAAATGTTGGTCCTGCTTTCTTATCAGGAAGAATTTCAGATATAGCTATCCATCCAAAAAATGATAATGTATGGTACGTTGCAACTGGATCAAGTGGTGTATGGAAAACAGAAAATTCAGGTACTACTTGGAAACCAATCTTTGATAAAGAATCAACTTATTCGACAGGTTGTGTCTCAATCGATCCTAGCGATAATTCTATCATCTGGATAGGAACTGGAGAAAATGTTGGAGGAAGACACGTAGCATTTGGAGATGGGGTTTTTAAAAGTACAAATGGAGGAAAATCGTGGACAAATATGGGTTTAAAGAATTCTGAACATATATCAAAAATAATAGTACACCCAAATAATTCTAATGTGGTTTGGGTTGCTTCTCAAGGTCCACTATGGAGTTCTGGAGGAGAAAGAGGTTTATACAAAACAACAGATGGAGGAAAAAATTGGAAAAAAGTATTAGGTGGAAATGAATGGACTGGAGTAACAGAAGTTATTATAGACCCAAGAAATCCAAATAGGTTATATGCCGCTACTTGGCAAAGACATAGAACTGTAGCTGCTTTAATGGGTGGTGGTCCTGAATCTGGTTTACACAGATCTATAGATGGAGGTGAAACTTGGGAAAAATTAAAAACCGGTCTACCTAAATCAAATATTGGAAAAATAGGTCTTGCTATTTCACCTCAAAATCCAGATATTCTTTATGCTGCTCTCGAACTTGAAAGACTTAAAGGAGGGGTATATAGATCTTCTGACAGAGGTTCTTCATGGACAAAAATGTCTAATACTGTTTCTGGTGGAACTGGTCCTCACTATTACCAAGAACTATATGCTAGCCCCCATAAATTTGATAGACTATACCTAATGAATGTCAGAATACTGACTTCTGAAGATGGAGGAAAAACATTTACACAACTTAAAGAAGCAGACAAACATTCAGATAACCACTCCATTACATTTAGAGATGATGATCCTAATTATTTGTTAGTTGGAACTGATGCAGGAATTTATGAATCTTTTGATTTGGCTAATACATGGAAATACCATAAAAATTTACCTATTACCCAATTTTATAAAGTTGCTGTAAATAATGCATATCCATTCTATCACATTTTTGGAGGAACTCAAGATAATGGTTCAGCTGGTGGCCCATCTAGGACAGATGAAAGACAAGGCATAAGAAATGCTAATTGGTATAAAATACTTGGTGCTGATGGTCATCAAACTGCAACAGATCCAGTTTACAATGAAATTGTTTATGGTGAATTTCAGCAAGGTGTTCTCCATAGAATTGACTTAAATACTGGAGAAACAGTTTTAATTCAACCTCAACCAAGAGAAGGAGAAAATTATGAAAGATTTAATTGGGATGCTCCAATTTTAGTAAGTCCTCACAAGCCTGAAAGACTTTATTTCGCCTCTCAAAGAGTATGGAGATCAGAAAATAGAGGTGATAGTTGGGAACCTATATCTAGTGATTTAACTCGAAATGAAGAAAGAATCGACCTAGAAATTATGGGAAAAAGACAAGGTTGGGATAATGCCTGGGATGTTGGGGCAATGTCTAACTATAATACCATTACTTCAATTTCTGAATCACCATTACAAGAAGGAGTTATATACGCAGGTACAGATGATGGATATATTCAAGTTACAACAAATGGTGGAACTACATGGAATAAAATACCTGTAACATCTCTGGGATTACCAAATAGATCATTTGTTAATGATATTAAAGCAGATTTACATGATGTAAATACAGTTTATGTATCACTCGATAATCACAAAGAAGGAGATTACTCTCCTTACTTATTTAAAAGTACTGACATGGGAAATACATGGACTTCTATAAGTAACAATATTCCAGATAGAACTTTAATATGGAGACTGGTACAAGATCATGTGAACAAAAATTTATTATTCACTGCGACAGAAAGAGGAATTTATGTTTCACTAAATGGTGGAACTAAATGGCAAAAACTTCCAGGATCTCCAACAATATCTTTTAGAGACATAACTATTCAAAAAAGAGAAAATGATTTAGTTGGCGCATCGTTTGGAAGAGGATTTTTTGTTCTAGATGACTATTCTGTATTAAGAGAAATGTCAAATGAGAGACTATCACAAGAAGGAGCTTTATTTTCTACTAGAGATGCTTTAGGATATGTACCTAAAAGCGTTACCGGTAATACTGGAGCTGATTATTACTTTGCTAAAAATCCTGATTTTGGAGCTGTTTTCACTTATCATCTCTCTAAGTCATATCCAACAATGAAAGAAAAAAGAGTAAAATTAGAAAAAGAATTAACTAAAAAAGGTCAAAGTATACCAAAAATAAATTGGGATGCTATTGATACTGAAGGAAAAGATGAAGGAACAAAAATATGGATTGTTATTAAAGATGAAAATGGCAATATCATAAATAAAGTAAAAGGTCCAAATAAAAAGGGGTTAAGTAGGGTGGCATGGAATTTACGTCAATCAAATTCAAGGCCTATAAACCCAGATAACATCAGAACTGGAGGTGGAGGAAGAGGGGGATGGTTTAATTTTGGTCCAATGGCTATGCCTGGAACTTATACAGCAACATTAAACAAAGAATATGATGGTACTCTAACAATACTAGATGGCCCCATCAATTTTAATGTTATTTTCTTACAAAGAGGTGTTCTTGAAGGAATGTCTATTGAAGAGTATAGAGTTCATAGTGAAAATATTATTTCAACTCAGAATATGATGGCAAAAGCAAGCAATTTATTGAATGAAAGTATAAAAAGTGTCAAAGCTATGAGATTAGCATTATCTAGAAGTAAAATAGAAAATAATGAACTTTCAAAAGCATTATACAATCTTGATAATGAATTATCTAATATAAATACTAGAATTAATGGTAACTCAGCAAAATCAGAAATTGGTGAGAGAAATAACCCAACAGTAAATAGTTATGTTGGAAATGCAATGAGAGGATTATCAACTACTTATGGACCAACTGGTCAAAATAAGCAAAGTTTAGAAATTGCAGATAGTATGTTAAACAAAATATATGTTGAAATACAAAAAGTAGCCTCAAAAATTCCTGAATTAAAAGTTGAGTTAGAAAAAATTGGAGCTCCTTATATTATAGGAAATTGAAATAATTAATGGTTATGAGAACTAAATCTTTTTTATTTAGTTTAATCATATTAGTAGCTACAGTAATTTTTTCTATTGTAAGCAATTTTAAGTATGGTCTATTTTTACTAATTCCATATATTTATTTTGGTTTTAAAAAAAATAGTTAAATTCAAGTAAAGCTATAAAATTTTTATATTTCTAAACCATATAGGACTATCATGGTCTTGAAGACCAATATAACCTCTTTTAAAAGAACCATATTTAGTAGAATTTTTCCATTTTCCATCTGCTTTTCTTTTATACCAGTCATCTGACCAAGGAACAAAAGAAAGAACTTTTTTACCATTAAGCCAATGCTCTACCAACTCTGGTGTAAAACGAATTTTTGTAGTATTCCACTCTCCTATTGGTTTAAGTACTTTTTGCTTAGGATCAGCAGTATGCATTGAATAATCTGAAGCTGTTTGTTGCCATTCTTGTAACTCATAATTATATATTTTTGAATAATTTTCATCATCGATTAATTGATATTCAGGCGCAATTTGAGCAATACCATTAAAACCTTCTTTTATGTGATAAAAAATTCCACTGTTCCCTCCAATAGGAAGTTTCCATTCCAAATAAAGTTCAAAATTTTCAAATTCTTCAAGACCATAAATAATATCTCCACCACCAGCCTTATCCTCTTTATTAAATGTCAGTGCACCTTCATCATCTATTATCCAGCCGGATGGTAAAGAGTCCTCATTATAAGCTCTCCAACCATTAGTGGTCGTACCATCAAAAAGGTAAACCCAATCACTATTTTCTTTTGTTATATTATTACAAGAGAAAATAAAGATTACAAAAAATAAAATAGGTATTGAATTACTCATAATTAAAAATTTCTATATTTTGACTCTAAAAATTTATTTGCTTCTTCCTCAGAAAATTTAGCATTCTCATTATTCCAATGTAAAACCTTATTAGGAAATCGACCAGCAATAACTCCTAAAAGTATTGTTTCTGTTAATCTAGATGCATAAGAAAATGGCGCACTACATTTGTCTTTACCTAAACAAGCATCTACAAACTGATGATAATGATCCGATTTATCCAACCTTGGATAATCTAATTTTTCATATTTCCCATCTACAATTAGTTTAGGAAAATCCCAATGAGGCAAAAGTAATCTACCCTTATCACCTATAAAAATAGCTCCCTGATCTGGTAATTTTCCATCATTAGGTAATATTAAATCCTTATGATTTTTTGGTAGTTCCAGGAAAAACATAACTTACTTTATTATGTTCTGGATGTCCAAATCCATTTGATTTTCTACACTCATTCTTAACAGTATTAGGAACATCCAAATCCAATGCTGCATATGGTGTATCAAAAATATGAACTCCCATATCTCCTAATGTTCCACAACCATAATCCAATAATTTTCTCCATTGACCAGGATGATAAATTTTGTCTTTGTATGGTCTCTTTTTAGCTGTTCCCAACCAAAGATTCCAATCTAAATTTTTTGGTATTATATCACTACCTTCTGGCTCTAGACCATCATAACCCCAATTTTTAGGAGACCATGCTCTTACTGTACTTACTTTTCCTACAATACCAGATTGGATTAATATAACAGCAGATTTATATTCATCAAATGAGTGAATTTGTATTCCCATCTGTGTAACCAAATTATTCTCTTCTGCTAACTTCTTCATTTCTCTCGCCTCTGAAACATGGTGAGTTAATGGCTTCTGACAATATACAGATTTTCTCATATTCATAGCCATCATTGAAGCTGGTGCGTGTGTATGATCTGGAGTAGAGACAATTACAGCATCTATGGAATTAGATATTTCATTAAAAAGTTTTCTATAGTCTGAAAATACTTTTGCATTGGGATGAAGTTTTTTAGCTTTATCTAAAGCATTTGAATCGACATCACATAAAGCAACAACATCAACTAACTTATGTGATGAAATTGAATTTAAATCTGCTCCACCCATACCACCAACGCCAATATGTGCTGTTCTTAAACGATTATTCTTTAATTGTGAAATTAATGATGATGGAAAAAAAGATAGAGATGCAAATGCTGCACTTTTTTTTAAAAAATTTCTTCTATTACTCATATACTTCTATACTTCTATTTATTAGTTATAAATGAAGAAGCAGGAAGACCTTCTTTATTAAACAATGTTCCATCAAAAACATTCTTCCAAGCATATCTTACTTGTTTTGGATTATCTACTTTACTTGAAGAAATTCTTACTTTATTATCAATGATAATTGCTTTAGCATTTTCAAAAACACCATCACTACCTGCAATTTCAAAACCTTCTAATTTTCGAATTCCTAAAAGTCCTGATCCTTTTGAATCAAAATCAATGTCTATATAGTCATTATGCAATTCATGATTCTTATAAAGTGGTCCAGAAGATACTAAATCATATCCATAATCATTATCTAAAGCAAGTATAGCAAGCCGATTTCCAACATCTTGTTTATTAGCAGGATGTATATCATTAGCTTCTCCAATATCCATAGTGACAGCCATTCCTGTATTTTTTATTTTTAAACTTTTTCTCTGCACATCTCTTAATTCATAAGATAATTTTCCTGCTTCATAATTAAAAGGTGCAATCTGCACATAATAAAAAGGAAAATCATAACCCCATTTTTCTCTCCAATCTTCAATCATAGCAGGAAATAATTCATTGTACTCTTCATAGTTTCCCACATTAGACTCACCTTGATACCAAATAGCACCTCTTATACCATAAGGAAGAACGGGAGATAACATTTTTTTAAAAAGTATAGAATATGCATTAGCATCATTAACTTTTTTATTATTTTCAGTATTTAAATCTAAATTTGAAATAATATCCTTAGTAGCATTTAAAGTCCTAAGCTTTTTAAGACTTGTCCATGCCTCTACCCTTGTTCCTCCCCAACTAGTATTAATAATACCAATAGGAATATTTAGATCAACGTGAAGACGTCTAGCAAAGAAATACCCAACAGCACTAAATGATTTTACATTTTCAGAATTAGAAACCTTCCATTTTGAATTTATTATCTGCTCTCCAGTAAGATCCAAAGGAACAGTAAACATTCTTATTTGATTATAATTGGCATTAGCAATTTCTTGTTCCTGATTTACTAGTCTGTTAGATAGTTTCCATTCCATATTTGACTGACCAGATGCCAACCAAACTTCACCAATTAAAATATCATCAAACAAGATTGAATCATTAAGAGATACAACAGAAATATTATAAGGACCCCCATACGATGGAGTTTTAATTTTTATATTCCATTCTCCATCTTTATCACTTTTAGTAATAACTTTCTCATCCCAACTAGCTGTAACAAATACGTCTTGATTAGGAGATGTTGATCCCCAAATAGAAACATCTGATTTTTGTTGTAATACCATATGATCTGAAAAAACAGGAGCTAATAAAAGAGGTTTTATGCTATTTTGACAAGAAAATAAGACAAAAATTAAAAATAAAGATAAATTTTTCATATTCTATAAAATTATACTTAAAGGCTTAGTTGTTTTCCAATTTCCTCTTGTAAAATCAGGAAATCTTTGTGGTCCACCTCCATACTTAATAGACTTTGCGCTTAATGGTGTTACTGCACTCCAAAAACATCCCTCATACATATTTTGATCCAAAGGTTCACCGTTTCTTAGACATTCTATTATACGATACCTCATCATAAAATCCATACCTCCATGTCCACCCATTTTTTCAGATACGGCACCTAATCTTTTATAGAGTGGGTGATCGTATTTTTCATATAAAACCTCTAGATTCTCTCCTTGTACCCAAGAATGATGACTCTTATTAATACCTTCAACTCCTCCTTCGAGGGCAACACGTGTTGGAAAACCTGCAAGCGTTCCTTTTGTCCCCTGTATTAAATTGTGTCTAGAGTATGGTCGTGGACTTGTTTCATCCCACTGAACCATTATGGTTCTTCCAAATTTTGTTTTTATTATTGAGGTATTTAAATCTCCATTTTTATAATCAAGTTTATTCCACTTATGATTAGATGGATAATTTTTTTCTGCATACAATTTTCTTCCTAGTGCTGGTGTTGAGTAAGAAATTAAAGTACTAAAATTATCATCATTTCTAGATAGATTCATATACTGAGCTACTGGACCTAGTCCATGAGTTGGATATAAATTGCCGCTTTCTCTTGCATAATGATACGTTCTCCACGAACCAGTACCTCTCTTTTGTTCTTCCATCTGAAACCTTAACTCATGAATATATGCAGCCTCTGCATGTAAAAATTCACCTATTACTCCTTTTCTACACATATTTAAGTACATCAGCTCATCCCTTCCATAATTTACATTCTCCATCATCATACAATGCTTTCTTGTTTTCTCTGATGCATTTATAATTTTCCACATATCCTCAATAGTTGTAGCAATAGGAACTTCAACAAATGCATGAGAACCATTATTCATAACTTCAATTACCATTGGGGCATGGTTATTCCAATTAGTAGCAATAAAAACTACATCAGGTTTTACTTCTTTAAGCATCAATTTCCACTTATCCTCACCACCATAATAAATGGCTATTTCATTATGTCTTTCTCCCTTCCCAATCTCTTTACAATTATCTATAGATCTTTGAGCTAAATCTTGATACAAGTCACTAATTGCTACTACCTCTGTTCCTTCTATTGTCCCAATCTGTCTTGCATGACCAGTACCTCTAGCTCCAACTCCAATAAATGCTACTCTTACCGTTTCAAGTTTAGGAGCAGAATAATCGCCCATATAATAAGAATTTGTATCTCTTTTCTCTACATGTTTTGAGCCGCTAAGGATGGATGCAGTTGCTATTGCTGCACCAGATAAAGAAGTTTTTTTGAGAAAATCTCTCCTATCTAAATTTTTCATATTTGGCTAAAATTTTATTTATTTCTTAAGTTAAGAATAAAAAATATAAACTAAGAATTGAATCTAAAAGAAATTATTTTATTGAAAAATTAAATGTAGTTTTAGAAGTATATAGATCATTAGGCTCCAACATCACTGAAGGAAATTCTTTATTATTTGGAGAATTAGGATAGTGCTGAGTTTCAAAACAAAAACCAGAACGATTCCCATAATAACCTTCATCCCTTCTTGGTAGTGTTCCATCTAAAAAATTTCCTGAATAGAATTGCATTCCAGGTTCATCAGAATAGACCTCTAGAAATCTTCCACTTCTAGAATGGTATGCAGCAGCAACAAATCTCATAGTACCATAATCATTAAGTACCCAACAGTGATCATACCCATTTCCAATAATAAGTTGTTCGTTTTCAAGATTAATATCTTTTCCTATTCTCTTAAACTTTCTAAAATCAAAAGGTGTACATTCTACATTTACAATTTCACCAGTAGGAATAAGTGTTTCGTCAACTGGAAGAAATGCATTTGCATTAATTTTTACTTCATGATCTAAAATTGATTCTGAAAAATTTCCTGATAAATTAAAATATGAATGTTGTGTAAGGTTTATTATAGTGGATTTATCAGTAATTGCCTCATACAAAACTTCTATAGAATTCTCATTATTTAGAGTGTATATAACTCTTGTTTCTAAATTTCCAGGATAACCCTCTTCCATATCACCACTTGTATATGAAAGTATAAGAGAAGCAGAATTTTTATCTATTTGGGTAGTTGCATCCCAAATTACCTTATCAAAACCTATATTACCTCCATGTAAATGATTTTGACCATTATTTCGAGCTAAATTATATTCTTTCCCGCTTATGCTAAACTTTCCTTTAGAAATTCTATTTCCATATCTTCCAACAATAGCTCCAAAATAAGGATTTTCTTTTATATATTCTTCAAGTGAACTATATCCTAAAACAATATCTTCTAATTCTCCTAATTTATTAAATGTTTTTAAATTAGTAATAATGCCTCCATAGGTAATAATTGAAACTTTAGTTCCAATTTTATTTTCAAGAGTATACTTATGAACTACTGTCCCATTTTTTAATGTTCCAAACTCAGTTTTATTAATTGAAATTAAAGAAGAATTTTTATTTACACCCATAGGATTTCTTAGAAAATAATAGATACTAGTTAAAACAAGTATTAATAATAAAAAAAAATATTTTTTCATATATCAATCTAAATTTATTCAAGAAAAATTCAAAATGAGATTATAAACAGAAATTTATAAAGTTTTTAATTCTGTAGATAAACGTTGAAGGCTATCCTTTGCATCACCAAAATACATTTTATTGTTGTCTCTAAAAAATAATGGATTTTGAACACCAGCATATCCAGCTGACATACTTCTTTTTAATACAACGGTTTGTTTAGCCTCCCAAACTTTAAGTATAGGCATACCAAATAACGGACTAGAGCTATCATCAATAGCATCAGGGTTAACGACATCATTAGCACCTACAATCACTGCTACGTCTGTAGATTTAAATTCTTCATTTGCTTGTTCTAATTCTATGAGTTTTGAATAATCAACATCAGCCTCGGCAAGCAAGACATTCATGTGTCCAGGCATTCTTCCAGCTACTGGATGTATAGCATATTTAACTTCAACATCATTAGTCTCTAAAATTTCTTGTATTTCTTTACATAGCTTTTGTGCTTGAGCAACAGCTAATCCATACCCTGGAATTATTATAATTTTTGAAGAATAAAAAAGTTGAACTGCAAAATCTAAATCATTAATTTCTCTAATATCACCACCTTGAACTCCTTTTGAAATCTTTTTTCCAGAAGATGAAAATCCCCCAACAATAACATTAAGTAAAGATCTGTTCATTGCTTTACACATAAGAATAGTAAGAATAGTACCTGCAGCACCAACAAGTATACCGCCAAGAAGCATAACCTTGTTATCAAAGATGATTCCCGTAAGAGCAGCAGTAAGACCTGTAAATGAATTTAAAAGAGATATAACCACTGGCATATCTGCACCACCTATTGGAGCAACAAAAAATATGCCGTATAGGAGTGATATTCCAAGTACAAGATAAATTAGATTAAAATCATTATTCACTTCAAAATATTGATAAGAAAAATATAAAATAGCGACAAGAAGAACTATGTTTATAATATGCTGATAGGGTAAAGTAAGCTTCTCTGACCATTTATATCCATCAAGTTTTGCAAATGCCAACATGCTACCAGTAAATGCAATAGAACCAATAAATAAACTTAATACCAATGTCATTTGATATGCTAAAGAAGATTCTCCACCAAGAAAAGATGTTTTATAGAGCTCTATAAAAGATAGTAAAACTGCACTCAAACCCCCCAAACCATTAAAAATAGAGACCATTTGAGGCATTGAAGTCATCTTAATTTTTTTTGCAATTACATATCCAATTATTGAAGATGCTGTAAGTGGAAGAAAAATCCATAGATAATTATTAAATCCAGAATTTTCAAATGGCATAATAATGGCTCCAAAAATAGATAAAAACATACCTAATGCAGCATACTTATTTCCCCTAGCGGCAGATTCTGGACTACTTTGTAGTCTTAGACCCCAAACAAGGAAAAATGCAGCAAAAAGAAAAATTAATTTATCCACTACTTCTTATTTTTTTTATTAAACATACTTAGCATTCTATTAGTTACAAAAAATCCTCCAAATACATTTATTGATCCAACAAATAAGGCAATGGATGCAAGTACAAGAACAGTATAATTATCAGGACTAGTATTTCTAATTAATATTATAGCACCTAATATTACAATACCACTTATAGCATTAGCTCCTGACATTAATGGTGTATGAAGGATTGAAGGAACTTTTGAAATCACTTCAAAGCCTAATAATATAGTAAATAGAAGTAGATAAATAAGAATTTCATTAGTAATCAAAAAATCTATAACACTTTCCATATAATTTATTTTATAACATTGCAACTCGATAAAATCGAGTCATCATTTTCATTTATCATTTTACCATCTTTAATAATATGATTCAAAAAATTAAACACATTATTAGAAAAAAGATTGCTTGAATCATGTGATAACTCAGAAGCTAAAAATGAATTTCCAACAATTTTTACTCCATTATAATCAGTGATTTTAGAATCAACAGTAAGCTCACAATTTCCCCCTGAAGAAGAAGCTAAATCAACAATGACTGATCCCCTTTTCATCTTACTTACCAATTCTTTAGATACTAAAACTGGAGCCTTCCTTCCAAAAACTTGAGCTGTTGTTATAACTACATCAGATGATTCTATTCTCTTAGAAACTTCTTCTTTTTGTTTATCTAAATATTCTTTTGACTGAGTTACTGCATAACCTCCAGAAGATTTGTCTTCTATAGCACCTTCAACTTCAATAAATTTTCCTCCTAAACTCAAAACTTCTTCTCTAGCTGCCTGTCTTGGGTCTGATGCCTGAACAATAGCACCAAGTCTTTTAGCTGTCGCAATTGCCTGTAAACCTGCAACTCCTGCTCCAAGAACTACAACTTTAGCAGGTTTAATACTTCCTGCTGCAGTAATTATCATAGGAAACATCCTAGGTAAAAGCTCTGCAGATTTAATAACTGCTTTATATCCTGCTAATCCAGCCATTGAAGATAAAATATCCATACTCTGAGCAATAGTTGTCCTTGGAATTAATGAGAGATCATATGCAGTTACCTTATTGGTTTTTAAATTTTGAATAAGTTCATCTTTATTTGACTCTCCACTAAAATTTGAAACTACAATTTTACCTTTAAATAAACTTATTGGTGTAATAGACTCTGAATTTACCGAAATTATAATGTCAGAACTTTGAATAACTTTTTCTTTAGAAAGAATAGTAGCATTTTTTTGAAAATCATTGTCATCAATTCCAGATGATTGACCCGCACCCTTCTCTACAACAATTTCAATACCAATTTTTTCATATTTTAATACAACTAATGGAGATATAGCAACTCTAGTATCTTTTACTTCTTTTAAAAAACCTATCTTCATTATAATTAAAATTTAACGCAATATAAAAACTTAATTTTTTAAAAAAGAAACTTTAAATAATGAATAAGTAAAATAGAGTAAAAGAAACACAAAAAATTCGAAATTAATAAGATAATATGGCCATTCACCACTTACAAGAGGATGATTAACTGCTGGTGGATCTACTAAATACATATAATTTGCACCCAATAAAAAATCCAATGGCATAATAATAACTAATAAAATATTTAAAATAAGAAAAGTTTTTAACCATGAATATTTTGAAAGCTTCATGTCCATATAATAAAAAAGATACAAAGGAAAAACTATTATAGAAGAATGACTATAATAATATTCTATGTAAAAAAAATTACCTCCAGTATAATTATCTATTAAGGGTGTTAAAAGAGAATTGATTCCACCTAATATTCCACAATAAAAAAGAAATTCAAATGCTAATTGACGTTTTTTTAAAAACATTATAACGCAGACCAAAACTGAAGAAATTCCACATAAATGAAGAGGTAATCTTTTTGAAAGTGACCAAGTACCATCCAAATAATGCATGATATGATAAATAACATACACACCAATAAATATGTAAACAAATACATAAGCTATTTGAACCCTTTGCTCTTTACCTGAATACTTTCCAAGAAATAAAAACGAAACCATAAAAAACAATGTAAAGACACTATTTATAATCCACTCATTTGACAAAAATATAATTTCATAATTCTTATCCATCACAAAAAAATTAATTACTATTCATAATTTTATTGAGTTTATAAGCCGAAATAAATAATAAGAAAAATAAAATTAGACTATAAGTAATGTTACCATATAATAAATAACCTATTCCAAAAAGTCCAGAATAAACAAGAACTATACCTAAAAACATAGATAATAAATCACTCATTGGAGATTCTTTAAATTCTTTATTTTTAACAGCTATATTGTTATTTTTTAAAAATTTATTCCAACCTATTCCATATGGTTTAATTTTTTTATAAAACTCTAATAGTCTACTATTTTCTGTTGGTTTTGTCAATAAAGTAACAAGTATCCATGAGAGGGTAGTTATAAAAACACTTAAGACTAATTCATAATGGCTCTCAAAAGTAAAACCAAAAATTCTTTCATGAATAGAATGAAAATATATAGCAACTAAAAAAGAAACTGTCATACCAGTAATTTCACTATATGCATTTACCCTCCACCAAAACCATCGAAGTAAAAAGATTGATCCAGTTCCAGCTCCAATCTGCAATAATATTTGAAATGCATCCAAAGCATCATTTAATTCTAAAGCAACAAATCCTGCTAAAATCATTAAAAAAACAGTAGAAATTCTACCAACCAAAACAACTTTTTTTTCGCTAGCTTCTGAATAAATAAATCTTTTGTAAAAATCAATAGATATATATGATGCTCCCCAATTTAAATGACTCGATATAGTACTCATAAAAGCAGCTAAAAGAGATGCTAATACAACTCCTAATAGTCCAGAAGGCAATTTTGAGAGCATTGCAGGGTATGCAATATCATGTCCAATAATAGAGCTATCAACATTAGGAAAAGCGAATGATATATCACTTAAAGTTGGATAAATAATTAGTGAAGCTAATGCTATTAATATCCATGGCCAGGGACGAATTGCATAATGTACTATATTAAAAAATAAAGTAGCATTAATAGCATTCCTTTCGTCTTTAGCTGATAACATTCTTTGAGCTATGTAACCACCACCACCAGGCTCAGCTCCTGGATACCATACGGCCCACCATTGTACAGCAATAGGTATAATTAATACTGTAATTAGTGTTCCATAATCATTAAAATCAGGTAAAAAATTTAATTTATCAGAAATTAAATCATTAGAAATTAATTGATTTAATCCTCCAATTTCTTCCAAATTGACTATGTATACACACGCCCAAATTGATCCTACCATGGCAAGTACAAATTGTATCAAATCTGTTATTATAATACTTCTAAGTCCACCCAAAGAACTATAAAACACAGTGATAACTGACGAATAAAAGACACATTCAAAAGGAGTTAAGCCCAATAAAATTCCTCCAATTTTAATTCCAGCAAGACACACAGTTGCCATTATCATTACATTAAAGAAGATCCCTAAGTACAAGGCTCTAAATGCCCTAAGAAAAGTTGCTTCTTTACCACTATATCTTAATTCATAAAATGCAAGGTCAGTAAGAACTTCAGATCTCCTCCAAAGTCGAGCATAAAAAAATACCGTCATCATACCAGTAATTAGAAAAGCCCACCATACCCAATTACCAGAAACTCCATCCTCTCTAACAATGTTAGCAACTAAGTTAGGGGTGTCGGCAGAGAATGTAGTTGCAACCATAGATGTTCCAAGTAACCACCATGGCATATTTCTACCAGATAAAAAATATTCTGTTGAATTTTTTCCAGATCTTTTTGTAAATAGTATACCAATTGCTATAAAAATGGCAAAAAAAGAAAAAATTATTACCCAATCAATAAATGATAATTCCATGCCAAATATTTTTAAAGTAGCTCTCTAAAGTCAGTAAATATATCATATTAATTATAAAATGCATTCTAAGGAACATTAACAATTAAAACTTCTTTTATTAAATGTATTTTACTATTTTTGAGAAATGAAAATTATAACTATTTTCCTTTTTATGCTTCTAGCAAATACAACTTACAGATGTGCTGATGATGAAAATACAATAGATTGTAATAGTGCCGCAAAACAAATGCTTGGCAGATGGGAAGGAGCATCTAATTACACTCAACCTTCAAGTGCAAGAGGGGTAACTCAAAAATTTGCAATTGATGTTACATCAGTAGATGGTTGTATGTTTTATGGTATTTCTTCATTTGAAGATTCTTTTACAACCTTTAGCATAACTGGAACTATTGATAAATACGGATGGGTAGATTTCAGAGAAACAGAATATGCTAATAATGACGGAGATTATACAGATTGTCCTAGCAGTGGAAATAGTTGGAGTAACCCGTGTAATAGATGGCCATACATCAGATATAAACCAGGAAATAAATTTGAAAATGCAAGATTCAGAAGTGATGCTTTTGTTCTTAATGGATCGTTTAAAATGCAAGGTGGATGGAGCAGTTCTGTAGGTGGAACTTTCAATCTTACAAAAATCTAAATTGAAAACATCACTTCTAATTTTAGCTGGAGGACTGGGAAGTAGGTATGGAGGACTAAAACAAGTTGATGGCTTTGGACCAAATAATGAGTCCATTTTAGACTATTCAATTTATGATGCAATTAAATCAGGTTTCGAAAAAATTGTTATTCTTACTACAAATGATCTTAAAAAATATTTTGAAAAAAAATATGCAGATTATTTTAAATGCTATCCAAAAATTACATACCATATTGTTAATCAAGATCCTAGATACGGATTAAAAAACTTTAATTTTCCAAAAAATAGAATAAAACCATGGGGTACTGCACACGCTATCTTATGCTGCGAAAATGTTATCAACGAACCATTTGCCGTAATTAATGCTGATGATTTTTATGGACGAGGAGCATATAAAAAAATACATGCTATACTTAATAGTATAGAAAAAAATGATTTTGAAGCATGCATTATTTCTTATTTACTAAAGAATACTTTATCAGAAAATGGATCAGTAACTAGAGGAGTATGTAAAACTTCAAAAAATAAACTGATTGAAATAAACGAAACTTTTAATATTAAAAAAAATCATAAAACAAGTGTGATTGTTGGAACATCTGAAGATAATAAAATAATTACTCTAGAAGATATCACTGAAGTTTCAATGAATTTAATGGGATTTAAAAATAATTTTTTTAATATCCTAAATAAAGAATTTGACAAATTTTTAACCACTTATATCAATCACGCAACAAAAGAATTTTTACTACCCAGCATTATAAATAAGTTAATAAGCACTAACGCTGATGTATATGTTGAAACTACAGATGAAAAATGGTTTGGAATAACCTTTAAAGAAGATAAAAAATTTGTGAAAGGAAAAATAAAAAAACTAATAAAAGAAAAAATATACCCAACTCCACTATGGAAATAACTAAAAAAAAATTAATATTTACAATAAAATAAATCCTATGAAAAATATAACATTAACAACTCTACTATTATTTATTACTATTGCAACATTTTCTCAAACAGCTACAACTTATTTTAGTCCAATAGCTAGTCCTCAGGCAATCGTTAGTCAAAATGTTGGTATGACAAAAATTTCCATTAACTACTCATCACCAGGCGTTAAAGGAAGAAAAATTTTTGGAGAACTTGTGCCATATGACCAAATATGGAGAGCTGGCGCAAATAGTCCTACAAAAATTACATTTAGTACTAGTGTAAAAATTGGAGATAAAACATTAAGAGCTGGAGAATACTCTATAGCTATCACCCCAAGGTCAGAAGGGGAATGGACAGTAGATTTTAACTCTGCAGGGAAATATCCTTTTGCATATATGACTGATGGAAAAATAGACATGGAAGCATATAACAAAGATTTAGCACACAGCATTAATGTTCAACCTAGATTCAGTGAAAATAATTTTGAAAGATTATTCTATAGAATAAATGCAAATGATAACAAAGTTGCTAAAGTAGTTATGATATGGTCAAATGCTGTTGTAGAATTCCAAGTAGATACTATGCCAGAAAAACATCTAGAAAATTTTGCTAAAACATTAAATTAATATTTTTTGGATTAAATAATGAAAACATCTGATAAGATTATAAAATTTTTTTTTAATCTTACCAAATTAGAAACACCTTCTTCAATAGAAGTTCTAGATCCATATTCAAGTAAAGAAACTAAAAAAATAGTTTCTGAATTCTATAATAAATTTTACTCTGATAATAATAATAGAATAATATGCTTTGGAATTAATCCAGGAAGGTTTGGCGGTGGAATAACTGGAATTCCATTTACTGACCCATATTTTTTAGAAAAAAATTGTGGCATCAATTCTACCTATAAGAAAAAAAAGGAAATTAGTGCTTCATATATCTACGAAATGATTGAAGCCTATGGAGGTGTCCAAAAATTTTATAATAAATTTTTTATATCAAGTATTTGTCCATATGGATTTATTGAAAATGGTAATAATTTCAATTATTACGACAATAAAATTCTTCTAGAGAATTGGAAAAAATCAATAATTAATTGGATTAATATTCAAATAAATAGTTTTGGAAACCAAAAAATATGTGTGATAATAGGAAAAGGAAAAAATCAAAAATTTTTTGAAATGATAAACAAAGAGTATAAATTCTTTAATGAAATTATAACTTTACCCCATCCAAGATGGGTGATGCAGTATAAACTAAAAGAAAAACAACATCATATTAACAACTACGTAATAACATTAAAAAATTTATAGCATGAGTTCAAGAAGAAAATTTATAAAAAAAATAGCTGTTGTAGGAGCTACAGCACCCTTCATTTCAAATGTCAAAGCAAAAGAGAATAATAATAAAGGACCAATAATTATTTGTAGTAGAGGTAATGAATGGGGAGAAAAAGTATTAAAACCAGGTTGGGATATTCTATCAAATAATGGAGATTTACTTGATGCAGTAGAAAAATCTGCAAACATCACAGAGCTTGATCCTAGTGATACATCAGTTGGGTACGGAGGATTACCAAACGAAAATGGTATAGTCCAATTAGACGCATCCATTATGTATGGACCCACTCATAATTGTGGATCCGTTGGAGCATTAGAAGGAATAAAAACACCTTGTTCTGTTGCAAGACTTGTAATGGAAAGAACGGACCATATACATATAATGGGAAAAGGAGCTCAAGATTTTGCTAGAGCTCATGGATTTAAAATAGAAAACTTATTAACTGAAAAATCAAGAAAAATATGGCTTAGATGGAAAGAAAATGTCTCTGATAAAGATGATTGGTTTCCATCAAAAAATAATGATTACGATAAGAAAAGAACTACAGGTACAATAAATGTTCTTGCCGTAGATTCAAATAATGATGTTGCAGGAATAACTACAACAAGTGGTCTAGCCTATAAAATACCGGGAAGAGTTGGAGATTCTCCTATTATTGGAGCTGGTTTATACGTAGACAATGAAGTTGGTGCTGCTGGAGCCACTGGAAGAGGAGAAGAAATTTTAAGAACATGCGGTTCATTTTTTGTTGTTGAACAAATGAGAAATGGGAAAACTCCACAACAAGCTTGCGAAGGACTCTGCAAAAGAATAATAGACATTAATGGTGGTCCAAAAAATGTCGATTTTAATGATAAAATAGTTGCTTTAGGAAAAGATGGAAGTGTTGGATGTGCATCAATTACAGGTAGAGAAGGGTTGGAACCAGAATTAGCATATTGGTCCAATAATGGATTTAATATTCTTAAAGGTACCTATTTGATTGAAGTCTAATTAGTAAATTATATAAATTAATTTAACTAAAAATTCTTCTGGACTATTAGCTTTTCTAATTTTATAACTAAAGTCAAATCTAGATCTAGAAAAAAGAATAAATTGAATGCCAGGAGCTATTGCTGAAGAAAATTTACGATATCTATTCGGAAAAGAATTATTTAATATTGTATTTGTCTTATATTCCAGGTACACATTAAAATTTGTTTGTTTATATGATCTATATTTTCTTGGTAAAACCAGGTAACCCAATGAAAAAGAATTCATAAATAAATTTAAATCTTCTTTTGTATAGAATCCTAAACCTGAGGTTATAGATATAGCAAACTTATTAACTAATTGTGTTCCAATAAAACCAAACTGAAGACCAGAATCTTGAATATCTATATCTAAATCATTTTTCATAAACTTATCATTATGATAAGACCCTTTAATAAAAGAAGATAGTCTCGTATGATACTTTGGTCTATCACTAGATAAAATTCTTTGTTTAGAATAAAATTTAAATCCATTAAAACGCCAATTAGGATAATAATCAACAAATGGATTATTAGAAAATTGCAAACTAACTCTTACCATTAGTCTCTTAGAAATACCATATGATAACGAAGACATAAGTAATGTAGCAGTACCCAAACCATTACCTAAACCATCTACACCATTAAGAAATATATTTGAATTAACTAAACTAACAACCTTTGAACCTTTAGGAATTAAACTTGCAGGCTCCGCATTTATATATAGCTCTTGGGAGAAAGTTATATTACTTATAAGCAAAAAAAATGTTAAAATTAAATTTCTCAACTATTCAGAGTCAGGCTCTAGATGAAATACCTTTTTAGATTTTAAATTTTCATGATTCAAACAGCAAGATTCATTATGAGATCCTGTTAAATAGCAAGCATGTGAAATAAACTGACTAAAAGATTCAAAATCATTATCTGTAATAAAATTCTTATCAATTAAATTATAAGAACTTGAACTTTCATTATCAGCAATGATAAAATGAAAAAGGTTTTTATTATAAACTGTATGTTCGTTATTATCTGGAGATAAATTTTTATCAAAATTCAATTTAATATTACCAACAAAAAAGCCTGCATCTTCAACCTTTTCTTGAATCATATTGAAATCTATAAATTTACTATCATCAAAAACTAATTTAAATGAAGTTGATTCTAAATCAGGAGTAATTTCTTTAATAAAATCAAGTTTTTCTAAACTTTTTTGAGTAGAAAATGAACACATAGCACAAGTAAGCCCATTAACAGTTATCACAGAATTAAATGATTGAGAAAAAGAAAATACTGATGAGAATAAAAAGAAAAGAATGAATATAAATTGTTTTTTCATTTAATTAAAATTAAATTATTTTTACAAAAATACTAAAAATTGAACTACATAATAAATTATATTTTATTTTTCTTTATTATAATAATAATGTCATGTAAAGAAAAAATAGAAAAAAATAAAAATCAGGTACTACCTATCCTAGTTACTTTAGAAAATAAAGAATTTAATTTAGAGGAATTAAAGGGTAATGTTATCATTCTTAATCTTTGGGCAACTTGGTGTAAACCATGCATTGCAGAATTTAAAAATTTAGAAGAATCAAAAAGTCTATTTAAAGAAAATGATGTAAAAATTGTTGCTGCATCTAACGAGACATTGAATAAAATTTCTAAATTCTTAAAAAGAAAACCTTTTGATTTAAATTTTGTAAAATTAAATGGAGATTTAAGTTATTTTGATGTTTACAGCTTACCAACAACAATAGTAATAGATAAAAATGGAAAAGAGAACTTTAGAATAACCAATAGTATTGATTTTACAAGCAAAGATTTTACTGATAAAATAAAAAAATTAGAACAATTATAATTTCTTTATTCCTTCTGTATTAGAACCAATAATTCTCCTTGATTCAATATACTTAGTCATATGATAATCATCAAAATTTGAATTGTCAGAATAGACAGAGCTTATTCTTACATTTTTTGAAGACTGAATAAAATACCCATCTCCAAGCCAGATAGAGACATGATCTATTCGAAGCTTGTCATCCTTATAATAACCAAAAAACATCAAGTCACCAACTTCTAATAAATTCCAATTTCTTGAATCATCTACAAGAGTACCCTCTTTTATCTGTTGTGATGCATCTCTTGGTAGTATATATCCATTCATTAGGTATACAGACTTAGTATAACCAGAACAGTCAAATCCCTTTGAAGAAGTTCCTCCCCATAAGTATGGTACACCTATTAAACTATGAGCATTTTCAAGAAGATTCTGAATAGAATAATTCATACCTCTAATAGAGGAAATAGAATTCATTAATCTATTTTCAATCCAAGCTGTTCTACCATCTGGATACTCATATTTAGTATGTTTAGATCTAATTTCAACTATTTTTAAAGCAGAACCTAAAACTAAATCAGATACAACTCTATTTTTTTTCTTTGTTTCATAGGAAAAACCATAAGGTCTAGTGAATATACCAACATCACTAGAAAAATAATTGTCATATTTTTCTTTTGACATAGGAACTATTCCACCATGATCAATCCATGATATGTATTTATCAGGCGTTTGAATTAAATACCACTCCCCCTCTTTCTTTAAAATACTTACTCCAGTACCTAATATTGTTTGTGAAACTAACTCTGAAGAATGTGAAGGATTTTTTCTAAGATTAGCAACTGAATTGTTTATAATACCATATTTAAAATCATGATTAGGTAAAAGAATTATGTTATCTTCAAAAAATATACCTTCAGATTTTAAATACTCAATAAGATCATTTTTAGCATCATTTAAATTCGTTTCACCTACTAATTCAATGGGTATTTTTTTATCATTAACATCAATATTCCATACCGCTACCCTTGCATCAGGAGCGTACTTTTCATTTAACAAATCAATTTTTAAACTTATAGATTCATACGTTTTACTATTTGTACATGATAGTAAAAAAATAAATAATATGAATAAATAAAGATTCCTCATTTTAACTATTTAAGATTTTCGAATTTATCAAAAATATCAAGCATGTACGGAATAGCACCAGTTGAATGAGTTTGTGATTCTAACGGAATAAATTCTACTAATGATGGATTAACACCATTTGCAATAAAATTATTGTATGTATCAACAGAATTTTGATATGGAACTGTTATATCAGCAGTTCCATGGTACATAAACATTTTTGTTTTAGGTACCCATTGATTAAAACTATTTTCTTCAAAAGCTTCTACTACAACATTTAATGAAGGATCTGTATAAAAATTATTTCTGAAATTTTCATTAAGTAATTGATTGACACTATAACTTAAAACTGAATTTATCTCTCCTCCTGAATACTGACCATTAAAGTATTGAGGTATTAAACTTGCATATGGCTCATTAAATATATCAGATAATTGTAATCCCCAGTCATATGAGATTTGATATGAAATGGATACATATGCCAAGTAATAAGGTTGATGGTAAGTAGCTAAAGACAAAAAATAATTTAACATTCCAGTCATATCATATCCTCCAGCCGCTGGAGCAGAAGCTACCAAATTCAAACCATAAGAATTGTTTTCTTCAAGTGTTTTATGAGCTGACATAGTTGCAAAACCACCCTCTGAATAACCTGATAAAAAAACATCACCATTAAAATTATATCCTTCTATTTTAGCAAGTTCTTTAGTTGCTTTTAACATATCTACTATCGTAGATCCAGTAATGTCAGATCTATAATAAGGATGAAGAATATCATCTGATACACCAAACCCTAAATAATCAGGAATAACAAAAATATAACCAGCACTAGCTGCATTAGAAAAAAAACTATATTGAAATAAATCTTCAGTTGGAGCATCCCTATGTAAAGAGGTAGTTCCATGATTAAAGTTCAGTATAGGAACAGCATTATTTGTCTCTGGAAAAGCAACTAATCCAGAAGCTTTTATGTTTTCTCCCTTATAAGTTGTGTTATAGGTAATAGAATATAAACTAACACCATAATCAATATATTTAGCAATATCACCAAACGCTGAATTTTGAACAGCGTTCATAACTATATCAACATCTTGTGTATATAACTTTAAGTATGTGTCTAAGTGAACTGGTACAATCTCATAATCATCACATGAAACTATTAAGAAAAAGAAAAAGAAAAAAGTTAAAAATTTTATATGACTCATTACTAATTAGAATAAAAATATTAAAGTAATCTTACGTAAATTTAGTTAATATTGGTTTATGAATAACTATGGAATTTTATCTTTACTTCCTCCTATAATTGCAATTTTTCTTGCTATAAGAACAAAACAAGTATTTATTTCACTTCTTACGGGAATATTTATTGGATGGTTAATTATTGGTGGGTGGAATCCATTAAAAGGAATTCTATTTACAATAGATGGTATTGTAAACGTATTTAGTGATCCTGGGAATACAAGAGTAGTAATTTTCACATTTTTAGTAGGTGCACTCATTACTTTCATTCAAGTATCTGGTGGAGTAGCTGGATTTATTAATAGTGCAAAAATTTATTTTAAGACCAATGAAAATGAAATTCAAAAAAGTCGAAAAAAAGCCCAATTATTTGCGGCTTTAACTGGTATGTTAATTTTTGTTGAATCTAATATATCAGCTTTAACTGTAGGAACAATCTTTAGACCAATATTTGATAAATTAAAATTGTCCAGAGAAAAATTAGCATACATAGCAGATTCAACCTCTGCTCCCTCTAAATTGTTGATACCTTTTAATGGATGGGGAGCATTTATCATGGGACTTCTTCTGACTCAAGGAATTGAAAATCCTTTTATGGGCTTAATTTCTTCCATGCCCTATAATTTTTATCCCATACTAGTAATTATTATTCTTTTCATTTTTATTATCTCTGGAAAAGATATTGGACCTATGAAATCTGCTGAATTAAGAACAAAAAATGGTAGTGTATTTGATGAGGGTTCTACACCAATGGTCTCAGAAGAAATAACAATTATTGAGACAAAAAAAGGAGTAAAAGAAAATTCTTTTAATATGTTTCTTCCACTTGTTTCTATGATATTAATTATGCCAATAATGTTATTTTACACTGGTTACGATGAATCATTACAGAATAAAACATTTTTTAATATTATTGGTAATGCTTCAGGTTCTTCCTCTGTATTATATTCTGTCCTAATAGCCCTTATTATATCTTCTATATATTATTTTATAAACAAAATAATGACGGTAAGAGAAATTATTGATAATACAATAAAAGGAATGTCTGGTATGATATCGCTAGCACTTCTTATTATCCTTGCATTTGCTATTGGAAATCTATGTAATGAACTCGGAACTGGCGCTTATGTTTCTGAAAGTTTAAAAGATGTTCTTTCCCCAAAACTTGTTCCAGTTCTATTATTTCTAACAAGTTGTTTTATAGCATTCTCAACTGGAACATCATGGGGTACTTTTGCAATTATGATAGCAATTGCAGTTCCTATATCTAATCAAATGGGAGTTGACTCTTCAATTGCTATAGCAGCTGCACTTGGAGGTGGACTTTTTGGTGACCACTGTTCTCCAATATCAGACACTTCAGTTATTTCTTCTATGGCGTCAGCAAGTGATCACATTGATCATGTAAAGACACAAATACCATATGCACTTATTTCTGGAATAATAACGTCAGTACTGTATCTGATAATTGGTTTTGTTTCTTAATTACTATTTAAAAATAGTTATAGTTCCTTTATATTCAGAAATAGTATACTTTATGAAATAAAAATAAATTCCAGAAGATAAACCACTACCATCCCACTGATTTATAAACCTCTACCCCATTTCTATCAATAATGGATATGTACTTAAAATTATCATCACATACATCAACAGGTAAATTTTGAGATGGATCTGGCAAATTTGATAAAATATAGGTGTCATTAATACCATCCCCATTTGGACTAAATGCATTAGGAGGTTTAAATTGATATGGAAATATAATTTGATTATTTAAAAAATTTAGCTCCACAGAAACAGCAAGCATGTCCACACTCTCACAACCATTTATGGTTTGTGAAGCATAATAAACATTACCATCCATTAAAATCGTAGATAAAAACAAGGTATTGCCTCCACTTAATGCATCATACCATTTAATCTCAGATCCTAAAACATCTAAAGATGACAGATTACTTCCACAAACTACAGTTTGTTTTACTTCTCCCGAAGGAGCAGGTGGAATACTAAAAATTATAAGTATAGTATCAGAAACTGTACAAGAAGGTATAACCTCATTAAAACCAACAGGATATAGTGAAACAGAAACTGAATATTTTCCAGTTTGATTAACAAGTATTGATGAAGTAGTATCTCCTGTGCTCCATAAATAGTTATCATAACCTAAGCCAACATCAAGAGTAATAGTTTCTCCTACACACCTTTCTATATCCAAACCCAAATCAATAGACTCAATACAAATTATATTAAAATAGGCTTTTCCCTCTATACAGGTAGAATCACAGTCTATGCAATTTCCTTTTACTGAATAAGTGATGCTATCATACAAATTATCAGAACCATTATGCTTGTATGTAAAAGAACCATCAGAATTTAAAGATATCAATCCTTGTTTTGGACCTTCCACTAGCTCAACATACAAAGAGTCATTTTCTACATTAATATCATTTGATAGTAACCCATCTACTGCATCGACCATTATTGAGTCACCAATCATTAAATTATAATGATCATTAACTGGTACTGGCAAAGCATTAAATGCACAAGAATCAATTCCAGAGATATAGAAAACTCTGACATGACCTGCATTTTCTCCATTTCCATCATTAGCGTAAGCTCCTATAGCAACTTTGTATCCATCACTGCTTAAAGAAATCGCTGCACCACTTCCATCTCCTTCTGTCTCACCATCTATATCAGATCCTAGTTGTATCCACGTACCACTAAAGTATTTATAGACCCTAACATGTCCTGATCCTGGACCATTTCCATCGTTAGCGTATGCTCCTATAGCAACTATAGATCCATCACTGCTAAGAGAAACAGCATACCCACTCAGGTCAGTAGTTGCCTCTCCATCTATATCTTCTCCCATCTGTACCCAAGCATCACTCATGTATTTATAAACTCTGACATGACCTGCATTTTCTCCATTTCCATCATTAAAATTAGCTCCAATAGCAACTATAAAACCATCACCACTTAAAGAAACCGAACTTCCGCTGTAATCATCTTCTGCCTCACCATCAATATCTTCTCCCACGTGTATCCATGCATCTCCCCCGTACTGATAAACCCTAACATGACCTGAACCTAAACCATTTCCATCATTAGAAAAAGCACCAATAGCAACTCTAAAACCATCATCACTAAGAGAAACGGAATGACCACTACCATCTCCTGCTGCCTCTCCATCTATATCAACTCCCATCTGCACCCAGTCACTAACTTCGTACTGATAAATTCTTACTTGTCCAGCATCAATACCATTTCCATCATTATAGTTAGCTCCAATGGCAAGAATAAAACCATCATCACTCAGAGAAACAGACTGGCCACTATAATCACCTTCTGCATCACCGTCTATATCACTTCCCATCTGTACCCAAGTACCACTGGTATACTCATAGACCCTCACATTCCCTGAAGAAATTCCATTTCCATCATTTGCCGGAGTACCAATGGCTAATCTGGTTCCATCACTAGAGAGTGAAACCGAACTTCCACTAAAATCATCTCTTGCCTCTCCATCTATATCACCTCCCATCTGTATTCACGTACCATCAATATTCTGATACACCCTTACATGACCCCTATCATCGGTAATATCAAAAGTAGCTCCATCATTTTCTCTTGCTCCAATAGCGACTATTGTTCCATCACTACTAAGTGACACGGCAAAACCACTCTTATCAATTAATGATTCACCATCGATATCTTGACCGATTTGTTTCCATTCTTGGGAAAAAGAAGATGTTTGAATTAATATCAGAATAAAAACAATTAACTTTTTCATTCTTATAATCTATACTTATCTATAAATAAATCAAAGATTAGATAATATTTTTAATTCTTCTTAGATGTTTTTAGCTTGTCTTTATAATCACAAACTAAAATTTAAATATTATGAAATCCCTATTAACCTTCATTTATCTATGTTTTTTAACCTTTTTATCTTTTTCAAAATCACCCGATGGATTTAGCTATCAAGCTATAATTAGAGATGCCGTTGGTAACTTAAAAAAGAATCAGTCAGTGAGCATTGATTTTGAAATCCTGGATGCTTCTGATGTAGCAGTATACAGTGAGTCTCACACTACAACAACCGATGATTATGGTCTAGTGAACCTGGTGATTGGTCAGGGAACAACATCAGATGACTTCTCAGCAATAGACTGGGGTAATGGAACTTACTCGGTTAATGTAAGTATTGATGGGACAGATATGGGAACCTCTCAGCTTTGGAGTGTACCCTATGCTATAAGTGCTTCTAATGGGATTAGTACCCTACAAGCAGATGCGATTACAGCAAACACGGCCAAAGTAGCTGGAGCATCAAATGTTACTGGTCTTTCTGATGCACTTATTGAAACAAATTCAATATACATAGGAAATGACCCATCTTCTACAACAGATGATGCAAAGTATAATGTAGCTGTAGGAAAAACAGCGCTTGATGCTATAACTACTGGAGATGGTAACACAGCAAATGGTTATGATGCTTTGACTACAAACACCGAGGGAGGTTATAACACAGCAAGTGGAGCTTGGGCTTTACAAGAAAACATCTCAGGACATTCTAACACAGCAAGTGGAACTTATGCTTTACTAAAAAACGAAACTGGAAATCAAAACACAGCAACTGGATCTTCTGCTTTATATACAAACACCGAGGGAGATTATAACACAGCAACTGGATCTTCTGCTTTATATACAAACACCGAGGGAGATTATAACACAGCAAGTGGATATGGTGCTTTACAAGAAAACATCGAGGGAAATTCTAACACGGCCCTGGGTTCATATGCAGGAGATAAAATCACTACTGGAAGTAGCAATGTAATTATAGGATACAATGCAGATGCTAATGCTAATAATGCTTCTAATCAGATCGTCATTGGATATAATGCTACAGGTACTGGAGATAATCAGATTGCCCTAGGTAATACTTCTATCACAGCTATAAAAGGTCAAGTTGCATTCAGTACGTATTCAGACAAAAGAATAAAAAGAGAAATTTCTGATGGTGAACTAGGTCTAGATTTTATCAATAAACTGAGACCTGTAAAGTATAAGCTTAAGAATCCAGCAGATTATCCTGCTGAACTTCTTGAAGAAAGGTTCTCATCTCTTCCAGGAAGTGGTCCCTATAACGAAAACGTCGTAAGGCCAGAAGATGATGAAACCATCTATGATGGGTTAATTGCTCAAGAGGTTAAAACAACGATGGATGAATTAAACGTTGATTGGAGTGGATGGTCAAAAAATGAGTCAGATGGAAAAGAGGGAATTCAATATGGCGCGTTAACAATTCCACTTATCAAAGCCATACAGGAACAACAGGAGATGATTCAAAAACAGCAGGAGATGATTGAAGAGTTAAGGGAACGTTTAGATCATGTAGAAGGAAGTATAGATTAGAATATTTATAATTTTTTATATATATCTATTAATTATATTTTCAAATAATTCCTGTTTTCCAGAAATTAATTTAGCTTCTTTCAAGTTTGAAGCGTAGAAATGTAGTCCATCTAAAGAGATTTTTCCATCTTCAAAATCTTTTCCTTTACCGGAATCAAAGGATGAATACCTCTCTTCTATTAACTTAGAATATTCAGAGTTATTTAACATTTTTTCAGTGATAAGCAAACTCCTTGCAAAAAGATCAATCGCACCAATATGTGAGTAAAATAAATCGTTTAAATCAGTAGAATTTCTTCTGGTCTTTGCATCAAAATTTATGCCTCCACCTTGTAAACCACCGGATCTTATTATAACCAAAAGCGATTCAACTATTTCGTATATATTATTTGGAAATTGATCTGTATCCCATCCGTTCTGGTAATCTCCCCTATTCGCGTCCATACTACCAAGCATATTTGCATTGGAAGCAACCTGAAGTTCATGTTGAAAAGTATGATTGGCAAGTGTGGCGTGGTTTACCTCAATATTTAATTTAAAATCCTTTTCAAGACCATAATGTTCTAAAAAACCGACCACTGTCGCAGCATCAAAATCATACTGATGTTTAGAAGGCTCCATTGGTTTAGGCTCAATAAAAAACCATCCTTCAAATCCCTGACCTCTAGCATAATCTTTGGCTAAATGAAGAAACTTAGCCATATGGTCAAGTTCCCTTTTCATATCTGTGTTAAGGAGTGACATATACCCTTCTCTTCCTCCCCAAAACACATAGTTCTTACCACCAAGTTCTATTGTAACATCCAGTGCATTTTTTACCTGAGCGCCAGCCATAGAAAGAATATCAAAATTTGGGTTCGTAGCTGCACCATTCATATACCTTGGATTAGCAAAAAGATTTGCCGTACCCCAAAGAACTTTGATGTCAGAAGACTTCATTTTTTCTTTAGCATAACTGGTTATTTTATTTAATCTATTTTCAGATTCACTAATTGAATCTCCCTCATCAATTAAATCAAAGTCATGGAAACAGAAATGATTTATACCAAGCTTAGAAATAAATTCAAATGCAGCATCCATCTTATCGTATGCATTCTGATAGGGATCGGATGAAGATGCCCAAGGAAAAGACTTTGTACCCACTCCAAAGGGATCATTTCCAGTATTTACAAATGAGTGCCAGTATGCAACGGCAAAATTGAAATGATCTTTCATAGGTTTTCCGAGAACCATTTTATTTTCATCATAAAATTTATAAGAAAAAGGATTATCAGAATCTCTTCCCTCAAATTCTACCCTTTTCACATCTTTAAAATATTCTTGTTGACCTATTATTACTGACATATGTTTTAATAAAAATTAGGTAAGAAATTTTTCCATTCATCATAATGGCTAGAATATCTAGCTACTAATTCCTTATTTGGTTTTAATTTAGTAATTAATTTTAAATTATTAAAAGCTTCCTTGTCATTAGAATAGTAACCTATCCCTAAAGCAGCTCCTCGAGCAGCTCCCTCTGATCCATTAGTATCATAAATTTCTAAATCTACTCGAGAAGTATTTACAAAAGCTTCTCTAAATAACATACTCAAAAATAAATTTGCATTTCCTACCCTAATGGTGTTTACCTCAACACCTAAATCTTTGAGCATCTCTATTCCGTAACACATAGAAAAGGCTATTCCTTCCTGAACTGATCTAATCAAATGGGTTTCATCATGAACATTAAAATTTAAATCGATGAAGTGGGATCCAAGCTCTTTATTATTAAATAACCTTTCAGAACCATTGCCGAAAGGATAAAATTTAAGGTTTTCTGATCCTATTGAAGTATTAATTGCCGATAAATTTAAATCGTTATAACTCCTCCCTTTAAGCAACTTCCTTAACCATGAATATGCAATTCCACAGCCATTAATACAAAGAAGAAGTCCATTTCTAGTTTTACTTTTCGAGTTATTACAGTGCAAAAAAGTGTTTATTCTGTTGCTCTTATCATAAATATTTTTATCGGTAACAGAATATATTACTGCTGAAGTACCAGCAGCAGCCGCTATCTCACCAGGATTTAGTGCGTTCAAAGAAAAAGCATTATTTGATTGATCTCCAGCTCTATACGTCAATTTAACATCTTTTCTAAAGCCAAATAAATCTGATATATCATCTAAAATAACGCCATGATTTCCAAAAGAAGAAATAACTTCAGGGATCATCTTTTCATCAATATCATAACATTTAATTAAATCATTTGAAATTTCTCCTTTTTTAAAATCCCACATAATTGCCTCTGAAAGACCACTTTCTGTAGTATTCATTTTTCCAGTAAACTTATAGGCTATATAATCACCAGGTAAAATAATTTTATGTATTGATTTATAAATTTCTGGTTCATTATCTTTCACCCACTTCAACTTAGAAGCTGTAAAATTTCCAGGAGAATTAAGTAAATGATCGGAAATAATTTTTGAATCAAGGTTATTATGTGCGTTCTTTCCAATATCTACTGCCCTAGAATCACACCAAATAATTGATGGCCTTACAGGTTTACCATTAATATCCAATGCTACTAGACCATGCATCTGGTATGATATTCCTATGGCATCAATAAAATTAAAGTCTATTTTTTTATTTAAAGCATTTATACATTCAACTACGCAATCCCACCAATAAAGAGGATCTTGTTCAGCCCATCCTAAATGCAAACTTTCTATGGACATTTCATTTTCTGGAAAAGTAACTGATTCAATGCAAGAAGAATCATGCCCATCAAGTATGGAAACTTTTACTGAAGAGCTACCCAAGTCTATGCCTAGAAAATAATTTTTATGCTCCATTAATTAGGTTATTTGATGATAATAATGAAAATAAAAAATGCCTTTTAAAATGATAAAATCTTTCATATACATAAAGATAAAATGTTAAATTGTAATTCTTATATGGGTGATAAAAATAATAACAAATTAGGTTTAAAAGAGTCCATAAGTCTTGTCGTTGGAAATATGATAGGTGCAGGAATTTTTATGTTACCTGCATCACTAGCAAAATTTGGTTCAATAAGTATATTTGGATGGATAATATCTGGATTTGGAGCAATATTAATTGCCCTTATTTTTAAAAGATTAAGTCAAAAATTTCCTGGAAAAAGTGGTCCTTTTCATTATACAAAAGAAGGATTTGGTGAATTTTTAGGATTTTTTGTCGTATGGGGATACTGGGTATCCATACTATTAACAAATGCAGCTCTAGCAATTGCCATCACAAGTTATTCTGGAGTACTTTTTCCTATATTACAAAATAATGTACAAAGCATTATGTTCTCAATATTTGTCATTATTGTAATTGCTATAATTAATAATTATGGCATTAAAGCTGCTGGAAAATTTCAACTAGTAACATCTATTTTAAAAATACTACCATTATTACTAACTATAGTTATAGCTTTTTTTGTTTTCAACACCGATCATTTTATAACGTTAAATACGAGTGGTGAATCAAATTTCAATGCATTAACGGCAACAGCAGCTCTAACATTTTTTGCTTTTATGGGTATTGAATCTGCAACAATTCCTGCTGAAGGAACACATAATCCTTCAAAAACTATTCCTAAAGCAACGATGATAGGATCAATACTTACAATTTGTATATACCTATTTTCTTCCATTGCACTTATGGGAATAATTTCTCCTGTAGAACTTGCCAATTCAACTGCTCCATTTGCAGATGCAACAGGAATAGTTCTCGGAAATATAGGAAAAAATACCATAGCAATTTTTGCAATAATTGCTGCTTTAGGTGCACTAAATGGATGGACGCTTTTACAGGCTGAAATACCAAAATCATTGGCTCAAGAAGGACTTCTTGGTAGTTCATTTAAAGAGTTAAACAAAAAAAATGTTCCTAGCAAAGGACTTTTTATTACAAGTTCCATAGTTTGTGCATTAATTCTTATAAACTACTCCAAGGGCCTTGTTGATATTTTTACTTTTTTGATTCTAACAGGAACATTTTGTGCCCTTATCTTATATCTATTTACTTCTCTCTCTGAAATTTTAATTCTAATAAAACAAAAAAAACCGATGATCAATTTCATTCAACCACTACTTCTTGCATTACCTGCATTTGGATTTACTCTATGGATGATAATCGGAACAGGTGGTGAATCAATTTTTTATGGAATATTACTTCTATCCATTTCTGTGCCTATCTATATCTATTATAAAAAATTTGTATGATTGATATTAGTGACATAAGAAAGCAATTCCCTTCCCTTAGTAGATCAGTTGATAAAAACACAATTATTTATTTGGATGGTCCTGCTGGGACCCAGGTCCCTCAACATGTTATTGATGGAGTATCTGACTACTACAAAAACAGCAATGCCAATGTTCATGGAGAATTCATTACAAGCAAAGAAACTGATAAAATAATGGATTCTACAAGAACAAAAGCTGCCTCATTACTGGGAGCTGAAAGTGAAAGCTGCATCTCCATAGGCCAAAATATGACTTCACTATGTTTTAGTTTAGCACGTGCATTTTCTAAAACTTTCAGTACTGGTGATGAAGTTGTTATCACAGAGTTAGATCATGAAGCTAATAGAGGTCCATGGAAAATACTAGAAGATATTGGAGTAATAATTAAAGAAGTAAATCTATTGGACGATGGAACCATCGACTACGAAGATTTTAAAAATAAAATTACAGATAAAACAGTACTTGTTGCTATGGGAATGTCATCAAATGCCATTGGAACACTAAATGATTTTAAAAGAATAAAGAATTTTATAAAAAATAAAAAATGTTACTTTTTGTTAGATGCCGTACACTATGCTCCACATTTTTCAATAGACGTCAAAGAATTTGGTTGTGATTTTCTTCTCTGCTCTGCATACAAATTCTATGGTCCCCATATTGGTATATTATATTCAAAACCATCACTTCTTGACAAATTAGATACTGATAATTTAATAGTTCAGAATCAAAATTCTCCCTATAAAATAGAGACAGGAACATTAAATCATGCGGCATGTAACGGAGTATCTAAAGCAATAGACTTTATATCCACTTTAGGTGAGGGTAACACTTACAGAGACAAACTAGTTGATGCCTATAAAAAATTAGGAGAACATGAATACAAACTTGCATCTCTCCTTTATAAGGAACTCAATGAAATGGAAAAAATTACGGTTATTGGACAAGATTTTTCTAGTAAAAAAAGGACCCCCACTGTTTCATTTACCCATAAACATAAAACAGCTAATGAAATATGTAAAATATTAGGTGAAAATAATATATGTGCTTGGGCTGGTCATTTTTATGCATTAAAAGCAATTCAAAAATTAGATTTAGAAAAAATTGGTGGGGTAACCAGACTAGGAATATGTATTTACAATACTGAAAAGGAAATCAGAAAAACTATTGATTTAATTGCAAAAATTTAATTAATTACATATAAAAAAGTTATGTCACTAATATTCCATTCAATTAACGTCGATTTCTTCATTATGACAAAAAAAACCCTTTTATTTATCTTTCTATTATTATTTTCAACAAGTATTTATTCACAAACAAAGTACGTTTCTATCACAGGAAATGATAGTAATGATGGATCAAAAGAACATCCATATAAATCGGTTTCAAAAGCCTTATCTAAAATTACTTCTGGTGAAGTCCTTATTAGGAAAGGAAGATATATGGAGGAAATACTTATCGATGGAAAAAACAACATTATAATTAAACCTTATGATAACGAAAAAGTAATATTTGATGGAACTATAGATATCAGTTCATTTACTTGGAATAATACTGGAAATAATATTTATAAGACAATAATTGATACAACAATCTGGCAATTATTTGTTGATAATAAGGAAATGATTATGGCTAGATGGCCAAATGCACAGTTTTCTGATAAAACAATATATAATTGGAGTTCATGGGCACAAGGAGATGAGGATAATAGTAGCAATGGATCTCTAAATGTTGATGCAAGCTTTCATGACATGTCTTTAATTAACCATTCGCTAGATACTGCTCATGCAATTTTAAATATTGGATCATTCAGAACTTGGAATAGAAAAATTAACCATACCAAAGGAAATAATAGTTTTACCTACAATCAAGTTACTGCACATGCTTATAAGACTAAACACCATTACTTTTTTATAGAAGGTGATTTAGATTTATTAGATACCTTGAATGAATGGTATCATAACCCAACATCAAAAGAGTTATGGTTAATGACTGATGGACAAAACCCCAATAACCTCAACATACGAGGTAAAGTATCTTCATATTCTGTTACTATAAAAAATTCTTCTAATATTAATATTCAAGGTATATATTTCTTTTCATCAACTTTTAAAGCTTTAGCAAGCAATAACCTACTTATTGAAGATTGTCATTTTTCCTACCCATCTACATCGAAAAGAATGATTGGAGATCTAGAAACACCATTTGCTTCTTCATTAGGTCTAAGTGGTTCGTCGAACAAAGTCAATGATAGCAAAATAAATAGGTGTTTATTCGAATATACTGATGGTGATGCATTAAGAATCTACGGAGATAGAAATATATTAGAAAATAATTTATTTCAATTTATTGATTATACAGTTTCAGAATTACCTGGTCTGATGGTTACAATAGACATTAGTGGAGATAAAAATATTATAACAAAAAATACTATTCGCGATGTTCAGGCATCAGCAACTGTTTCTCCGGGAGCAAGAAGCGAATTTTCTTACAATAATGTAACTAGAACTGGAAGACTTCAATCTGACGGATCAGTCTTTCAGGGAACAACAAACTCTGTTGCAGATGCTATAATTCATCATAACTGGATATATAAGACCCCAAAATATGCGCTCAGATTTGATGCGCCAGGGAATGATCCTAACGCTGCAGGACAAAGAGGAAAAATGTATAACAACGTATCATTTGAAACAAATGGCATAATGGTAAAAGGAGATCATCATTATATAAGCCATAATACAGTATTAAATAGTATAAAAAACGGAATAATTATTCTTGATGAAGAAAATTCTAACCAAAATACTTATATACAAAATAATTTGGTAGATAAATTAAGTGGTCATAGAAGCAAAAATAATTTTGATGATAATAATGGTGATGGGAAATCTGACTATAAAATTCCAGGGACATCATCAAATAACTGGAATGGATGGGACTCGGTTAAGACAAATTATACTAATGAAAGTAATATCAATAGCATAATTTACACCCTAATAGATACAACAACTTTTATGCCCAAAGAAGGATCTGTATTAATTGATGCAGGCATAATTATTGACTCAATAACTCAACAGGTTAGCGGATCCTTACCAGATATAGGAGCATACGAATATGGTGGAAATGTCTGGAAGGCAGGAATTGAAGGATGGCAACCTAAATTTTATCCTTGGACTTTTGTTTTAGATACTGATCATGATGGTATTAATGATGATGTTGATAACTGTCCACTAACTTCAAATGCCAATCAGCTAGATACCGATGATGATGATATTGGAGATGTATGTGACACGAATGATAATCGTCCTAAAGTTACTTTAACAGTAGATAAAACTTCAGTAGCAGAAAATCAAGAAAAATCTACTCTCTATGCAACTCTAAGCTCTTCTCATTCCAAAGATGTTACAATAATATTAAAAATATCTGGAACAGCTACAGCAAATCAAGTAGACTACTTTTATAGTAGTGATTCATTAACTATCAATTCTAATGATAGCATCGGAACTCTTGATTTTATGATTGTCCAAGATCAAGAAGATGAACAAGAAGAAATTATTCTTATAGAGATAGATACAATCATTAATGGATTAGAAGACAGTATACAACAGGTTACCATTACAATTCAAGATGATGACGATCCAGTAACTACAGGAATAGAATCTTCAAATATCATTAAAAAAGTATATCCTAACCCTACAAAGAATAATCTTACAATTATATTAAAAGAAAATAAAGAAATTAGAAAAATAGAATTTGTGGATTACAGTGGTAAAATAATACAACCAAATAAAGTATCAAGAAAGAAAAATCAAGTTAAAATCAATGTGGCTAACCTTGAAAAAGGGTTATACATACTAAACCTATCTTCTGATAAACAAATCTATACAGTGAAAATTATTATTGAAAAATAAAATTAATTGACAGAAAAAAAACTCAAAGAAATCAGTTTATAAAAATTACATTTTATAATACTTGTCCATAACATGGTTTAGCGTTTTATAAGAATTTAATAAAATTTCTTTTATAACACTTTTTCTCATCCATTCTACTTTCTCAATATTTTCTTTTTTTTGAGGCTTCATTTTACTAGAATCCAATGATTTCATTTTATACCATGTCGTTTTTTTTAAAATGAACTTTTTATTCCTAGTATATGTATGCCATGTTGAATTTATCTTTCTACCAGACCTAACTTTAACTTTTGTTTCTTCTTCAACTTCTCTCTCTGCACATTCTCTAATGGTTTCGCCTTTATCTAGTTTTCCTTTAGGTAAATCCCATCTTTTTAGTCTGTATATAAATAAAATTTGATTTTTATTATTACTAACTACACCTCCTCCTGCTTTAATAATATTAAACATCTTTTTTATATTCTTAATTACTCTCTTATAATCTTTTAGGGTTATTGTAATAGAATATATTTTAACAAATTTTTTTTTCGTCATCTTTTTCAAAAGATCCGTAATTGTCTGAAAATTAGCATCATAAATTAAGACCCTAGAAAATAATTTTAATGGTATTATTCCTGAAGAACCATCAATGAAAGTATCATAGTTTTCTTTTATTAATCTGATATTATCTAACTTTTTAAAATATATAGGAATATCATTAATAAAAATTGTTTTCATATATAATCAATTAGTTATAATCTAAGCAAATTATAAAAATTAAATCTTAATTTTGTAATAAATGAGTTCCAAAGAATTATTAAAAAGTTTATTAGAAATAGACTCCATTAAAATTAATTTGAAAAATCCATTTAATTGGGCATCTGGATGGAAATCTCCTTTTTATTTTGATAATAGAATATCATTATCATACCCTTCAATAAGAAAACAAATAACTCTTTCTCTAGTTGAATTATGTAAAAATTATTATCCCAATACTGAAATTATAGCAGGAGTTGCCACAGCAGGTATCCCCCAAGGATCTTTAGTTGCAAATGAACTCAACATTCCCCTAATCTATATTCGATCAAAAGCAAAAGCACATGGTTTAGAAAATTTAATAGAAGGAAAATTAGAACCAAATAAAAATGTTATAGTTATAGAAGATTTAATATCTACTGGAGGAAGTTCTATTCAAGCTGTTGAAGCTATTAGAAATTCTGGTTGCACTGTTCTAAGTGTATTATCTATATTTAATTATGGATTTGATATATCAAAAACCAATTTTTCAAATATCCAGTGTGAACATAAAAGCTTATACAACTACGATGATCTTCTAACTGTAGCTCTCGAAAATAATTACATTTCACATAATGAGATACAAGAACTCAAAAAATGGAGAAATAATCCTGGAGAATGGAATTAGAAGAATATCTATTGTATGTAATTCGGTATTAAACTAAGAAACTTTTTTAACTTCTCCAGCTATCATACCTTTTCTACCTTCAACTAATTCAAATTCCACAGAATCACCTTCATCTATGTTATCTATTAAACCTGTTGAATGCACAAAATACTCAGTATTTGAATCATCTTCAATGATGAAACCAAAACCTTTAGTTTGATTGAAAAATTTTACTTTACCTGTACTCATATTGTAATGTTTTAAATAATTATGCGGCAAGATAATCTAAAAAGTCAAATAAACGAACTCATTACAATAATTATATTATAATTTTTTATTTTACATAAGTTAATTCAACGGGAATAATACTGTCTATTGCATCAAGTTTATCAAAAGCAATAGAGGATAATCTAATAGAAATCTTTTCATTATTGCCAGTATTGGGCAATTTTCCTATAACTCGTACTATAACAACATTTCCATTCATCTGATTTTTTACAAAAATTATTGTCCCATTTTTTGCTGATTTATGGAGAGCTAAATACTTATCTGATTCTGTAGATTCATCAATAGAAGCAGCAAAACCTTCTTCTTTTTTTGTTTTTTTATCTTGCTCTTCAATAACATTATTATAAGCATTACTCTTTTTTATAAAAACTATTTTCTGATTTATTGAAAGTTCATTAGTTAATAAATTATTTTGTTTTTTTAATTCACTAATTTCTACATCATATAACTTTGAAATAGAGTACAATGTCTCTCCCTTTTTTACCACGTGAGAAATAGTATCCTGCGAAAAAGATGTACTAGTAGATATCAAAATAATAAATAATAATACCTTTATTTTTAATACCTTTACACTCATTATTTTAGCTTTTAATACTTTTAACGTTTATTCTATGTTTTCAAATATATGTAAGCTTTTTTTTATTTTTTTAATGCCGGTACTATTTATTAATGCCCAAGAAAAAAAAACCATAGTTTTTGTAGGAGAAATCAAACAAAACATTGATCCAAGAACGAACAGATATACAAAATTATTCCTTGAAAAAGCTAAAGAAAAAGATGTTGATATAATAATTATAGAGTTGGATACATATGGTGGAGCTGTTAATGACGCTGATGATATAAGAACTATGATCTTAGATTATAATAAACCCATTTATGTATGGATAAATAAAGATGCTGCATCTGCTGGAGCATTAATCTCTATAGCCTGTGATAGCATTTATATGAGTAGCGGAGCTAGTATAGGAGCAGCAACAGTAGTAACTGCAGATGGAACGGCAGCACCTGATAAATACCAATCTTATATGAGATCCATTATGAGGTCTACGGCCGAAGCAAAAAATAGAAATCCCAAAATTGCTGAAGCAATGGTTGATGAAGACATACAAGTAGATAGTATATCACAAGAAGGAAAAGTCATTACCTTTTCGACTATCGAAGCTATAGAAAATGGTTTTTGTGAAGCAGAATTGAATTCTATAGAAGAAATTCTTAAAAGAAATAACATAGAAAATTATAAAGTTGAAAGATATGAGCTTAGTTCAGCAGAGAATATAATTTCATTATTTCTAAATCCAATTGTTAGCAGCATTCTTATTTTACTTATCATAGGAGGCCTATATTTTGAATTACAAACTCCCGGGATTGGATTTCCAATCATGGCATCTATTGTTGCGCTAATATTATACCTAACTCCTTACTATTTAAATGGTCTTGCTGAAAACTGGGAAATATTTTTATTTTTAATAGGAATGATCTTAATTGTGATAGAAGTTTTTTTAATTCCAGGATTTGGTGTAGCAGGTATATTTGGCCTAGCTCTAACTTTTGGTTCATTGATGTTACTAATGCTAAATAATGATGTATTTGATTTTACATTTGTAATATCTAAAGATATATTAAATGCTAGTGGAAGCATATTAATTGCAGTTTTAGGATTTGGACTTCTCCTCTTTTTTGGAGGAATAAAATTTACAGAATCACAAGCATTCAAAAGAATAATGCTAGAAGATACTCAAGATTTAGATAAGGGATATATTTCAAAAAAATATTCTGATAAATTAATAGGAAAAAATGGTAAAGCAATGACTATTTTAAGACCCAGTGGAAAAATTACAATATCAGATAAAATTTATGATGCAACCACTTCAGGAAAATACATCGAAAAAAATTCAAAAATTATTGTTCTAAATAATGAAGGTTCTACACTAAAAGTAAAAAAATCATAAATGCAAAAAATTAGTTTAAACTTGCAAAACAAATTATTAACAAATAATCTTTGTATAGTAAAAAATTAAAACAATTAAAATCTAATAAGATATGAATTTTTTAAAAAATTTATTAAAAAATGTTCTTACAGGAGTACTGTCTTTTTTCTTGAGTATTTTCTTAATTATAATAATTCTTAGCTTTATATCAGCTTTATTATCACCAGATACTGAAGAAAAAATAACTGTAAAACCTAAATCCATACTACATATAGATAATCTTAGTATAATAGATGATAGAAATTCTAAGCCTTCTGATTTTAAATTTAATTTTGAAATCCCACTTCCTATTCCCCTTATTGATAATTCAAAAATTGAAGAAAAAATTAGCTTAAGAACATTTGAAAGAATTATTACATCAGCTAAAAATGATAAAAATATAGAAGCTATATATTTAAATTTTGACAATGTTTCGATAAGTTTCAATAAGGCAGAAAAAGTAAGAAGTATTCTTAAAGAATTTAAAGAAAGTAAACCAATTTATTCATACTCAGAACTCTATTCAAAAGGAGCTTACTACCTATCATCTGTCGCAGATTTTATCGCAATTTCTCCTCCAGGATTTATTAATGTCAGTGGGTATGGGATAAGTGAATTTTTTTATAAAGATTTATTTAATGAATTAGGTATTAAAATACAACTTTTTAGAGTTGGAGAATACAAGGGAGCAGCAGAATCATATGTGAGAACAAATTTTAGTGATGAAAACAAAGAACAATATTTAGATCTTCTCAATTATAGACTTAATAATTACTTGAAAAACATATCAGAGTCTAGAAATATTAATACAGAAGATTTATTAGATATGATTAATGACTATGAAACTGAACTTCCTGAAGATGCTTTAAAAAATAATTTAGTTGATGATTTAATCTATGAAGATCAAATGGTAGAGTATTTAAAAGAAAAAGTAGACAGTTCCTACCAAAAAATTTCTTTACTTAAATACAATAGATCATTAGAAAAAATAAATAAATACAACAAAAATAAAATTGCAGTTCTCTATGCTATAGGGGGAATAATGCCTGGAAAAGGTGATGACGGAATTTACTCTGAAACAATAATTGATAACATCAAAAAAATTAAAAAAAATAAAAATATTAAATCTGTCATTTTATACGTCAATTCAGGAGGTGGTAGTGCCTTTGCATCAGATCTAATAACAAGAGAACTTGAACTTCTTCAAAAAGAAAAACCTTTAACAGTTTACATGTCAGACGTATGTGCTTCAGGTGGTTATTACATCTCTATGCCCGCTGATACTTTAATTGCATCAGAAGGATCAATTGTTGGTTCTATTGGAGTTTTCGGTATAATTCCAGAATTATCAGGACTTGTTAAAGAAAAGTTGAAAATTAGTGTAGATCATATAAAAACAAATAAAAATACTGGTGAAATTGACTTATTTAGACCTCTTAATAACGACGAAGAAAATTTAGTTCAGAGGGGAATAAATCAAGTTTATGCAGATTTTTTAAATGTGGTTTCTAAAGGAAGAAATATAGAAACCAAAGAAGTTGATAAACTTGCCAGAGGCAAAGTGTATTATGGAGACGAAGGAAAAGAAATAAATTTAATAGATATCATAGGTAATTTTAATGATGCCATTAATATAGCAGCAAAACTTGGAAATCTTGAAAAATATCAAATCATAGAGTACCCAAAACAAAAAACGGAATTAGAAAAAATATTAAGTTCGTTATCAAAAACCAAATATGTATTCAATCCTTTAGTAAAAGAAACTGATAACTGGCTAATTAACTCTTTGATTAAAGATAAAAGATTTGATCCTATTCAAATGAGAATGGAACTAAATATAGATTAATTATCTAATTTAATTCTTGAGCTATCAACACTAACAATTGGAACTATTTGATTGTCATTATTTTCTAAATATTTAAAACCATAAAATAGATTTCCAGGAATAAAATTTTCATTTCTTAAACCAAACTGAAAATATTTTCCATAATTACTAACGATTTCAAAAATAAAATTTATTAACTCTGAACCAAGAATAAAATTTTTTGAAATTTTATTTCTATAATTTTCTATATAATAATCTTGTAATTCAAGATATTCATCTGATTCTAAATTAATAAACGAAGTACTTATTAAAGAGATGTCAAGATTTTGAAATTGATCTATTGTAATTAAATCAAAATCCAACCACTCATCAAAACCTATTACAGATATAGTATCATTTCTTATATCAACTGCACTAATAACATTAGATGCAAATAAAGAATTCTTTGATGACACAAAAACATGACCAATACTATCATCTTCTATATAAAATTTTTCCTCATATTTATATAAAGTATCCAAACCATCAATCCCTCTACCATCTTTAACAATTCTACCAGGAATAGACTTTATTGTATCATATAATGAATCCGATAAAATTTCTTCAAAGGAATTTGTTAAAGAATCAAGAATAAGTCTAGAATCTTCTAATGAAACCCCCTTACTGTAGATGATATTAAAGTTTGATGAGTCTAATCTATTTTCATAAATTTTAGCAATAAGAGAATCTGAAGATTTTTTTTCATAAAATATAATAACATTTTTGTTTTCCTGAAATCTATCAATTGAATAATCTGCTGCTTTATTTGCAATTGTTTTTAATGAAGGATTAAATAATAAACTATATTTATTATCCTCAATAATTTCATGATTGCTAGATAATGGATTTATCATCAAAAGCTTATTTTCGAGACAATATTTCTTAATAATACTAACAGGTTTACTATATAATGGTCCAATTATTAAATCCATATCATCAAGGTATCCACTATCAATTATTTCATTTACAACATCAGGATCTCTCTTTGTATCAAAAGGAAATATTTCAATCAAAGAATTAGTACTATCAAGATTAGATAAAGAATACATAAAGCCCGCATAGAGATCCATTATAAATTTATTATTTCGTATATAATACGTATTCTCTAAACTCTCATACATCATAGGTAATAAAACTGCTATTTTAAATTTTTCATATGATGATATAAATAATTCATTTCGATCAACAATTCTTAATATTTCTTTTATTTCATTTTGAACGTCTTCGTCTAAAAATTCATTTAAAAGTTGTCTACCATAATATTTAGCAAGAGAAATATTATCTGGATATTTATTATAAAGATTTTGTAAATTATAAAAAGATGAAACAGAACTAATTTTAGGATCTATTATTTCATAAAGATTACTTTTAATGTCTGAATCTGAAATTGTTGAAAAAACACTTAGAGCATCAGTTAAATTATCAATTTCAATCAATATTTTAACAATCCAATAATTTACATCTTGAATTTGGGGCCAATTAGTATACTTTTTTTTTAATTCATTAAAATTATCTAAAGATTCTTCTAGATTACCAGTTTTGTACAATGAAACGGAAATATAAAAATTAAAATAAGGTAAAAATTCACTATTAGAAGATAATGATATGTTTGAATTTTTAACTTCTTCATGCCTCTCTTGAAGAAAAAGTTTTTTTACTTGCATGTACTTAGAATAATCAGATTGAGAATACGTATTCGAGGAAATAAATAATAAAATAAGACATACGTATAAATTTTTTTTCATAACTATTCCCATTCTATAGTGGCAGGAGGTTTAGATGAAATATCATAAACTACCCTATTAATACCCTTAACTTTATTAATTATTTGATTTGACACATCAGCTAAAAACGAATCTGGTAACCTTGACCAGTCTGCAGTCATACCATCAACACTAGTAACAGCTCTTAAAACAATAGTATATTCATACGTCCTCTCATCTCCCATAACACCTACAGACTTTACGGGAAGTAATATGGTAGCTGCTTGCCATACTTTATCATATAAATTATTTTCTCTTAATCCTGAAATAAAAATGTCATCAGCTTGTTGTAGTAAATTTACTTTTTCTTTATCAATAGAACCCAAAATTCTAATTCCTAGTCCAGGACCTGGGAAAGGATGTCTATTTAATATATCACCTGGTATATTAAGAGATTTACCAACTCTTCTAACTTCATCCTTAAAAAGTGAGTTTAGGGGTTCTAAAACTTTTAAATTCATCTTCTTTGGAAGTCCTCCTACGTTATGATGTGATTTTATTGTAGCAGAGGGACCCTTAACTGATATGGATTCTATTATATCAGGATAAATTGTTCCTTGAGCTAACCACTTAATATCACCTATTTTTTTAGCTTCTTCTTCAAATACTTTTATAAATACTTTACCAATAGATTTTCTTTTCTCTTCTGGATCAATTTTACCATATAAATCTTTATAAAATTTATCTTTAAAATCAACTCCTATAATATTTAAACCCAAATTCTTATATGATTCCAAAACGGATTCAAATTCATTTTTTCTTAATAATCCATTGTCTACAAACACACATGTTAAATTTTCACCAATTGCCCTATGTATAAGGACTCCTGCAACGGTAGAATCGACACCTCCTGATAATCCAAGAATAACTTTATCATCTCCAATAGTATTTTGTAATTTCTTAACTGTATTTTCTGCAAATAATTTTGGAGTCCAGGTTTGTGAACAACCACAAATATCAACAGTAAAATTTTTTAGTATTTTTTCTCCAAAATCAGAGTGAGTAACTTCAGGATGAAATTGAAGACCATAAAAATTATATGACTTTACATAAAAAGAGGTGACATTGACATCTTTTGTGCTTGCAAGAATTTGAATTTTATCTGAAACTTGAGTTATTGAATCTCCATGACTCATCCACACATTCGATCCAATTTCAACACCATTAAATAGAATGAAATTATTATCTATACTTGATAAATTAGCTCTACCATACTCTCTTATCTTTGATGGCAAAACTGTACAACTTAATTTATTTGCTATTAATTGAGCACCATAACAAATACCCAAAATTGGCAAATTATTAAAATTATCAATATCGACTTTTGGAGAATTATCATCATGAACCGAATAAGGACTACCTGAAAAAATAACGCCAAAATAATTTTTTGATAACTTAGGAATCTTATTATAAGGATAGATTTCACAATAAATATTTAACTCTCTTATCCTCCTAGCAATAAGCTGAGTATATTGTGACCCGAAATCAAGAATTAATATTTTTTCTTCCATCTACAAAATTAAACTTAGCAATTAAAAAAAAGACTAATTATATCTATATTTTGTAATTTAGTTAATAAGTAATAGTAATAAATAACTTACAAAAATAGCAAAATGGGAAGAGCTTTTGAATACAGAAGAGCCACAAAAGAAAAAAGATGGGATAAAATGTCAAAATTATTTCCAAAGCTCTCTAAAGCTATAACTGTAGCTGCAAAAGAAGGTGGAATTGATCCAGAAATGAACTTTAAATTACGAGCAGCAATTCAAAATGCTAAAATTCAAAATATGCCAAAAGATAATATTGATTCAGCAATAAAAAGAGCATCAAGTAAAGAAACAAAAGATTATATAGAACAAACTTTTGAAGGAAAAGGTCCTCATGGTGTTCTAGTTATAGTAGAAACTGCTACAGATAATGTTACCAGAACTACTGCAAATATTAAATCATACTTTAATAAGTCCGATGGTAATTTAGTTACTCCTGGATCATTAGAATTTATGTTTGATAGAAAGTCAATTTTTTACATTAAAAAAAGCAATATTGATATTGATGAATTAGAATTAACACTTATTGACTATGGACTTAAAGAAATTGAGATAACTAAGGATGAAATAATTATATATGGAGATTACACATCGTTTGGAAATATAAATAAGGGTTTATCTACACTGAATTTAAATGTTACAAAATCAGAATTAAAAAGAATACCAAACTCTCCTATAAATTTTAATGAAGAACAACTAGAACCAATAGAAAAAATGCTTGATAAAATGGAAGATGATGAAGATGTACAATACGTTTATACTAACATTTCTTAAAAAATATTTAAATGTTTAAAAATTATTCATTAAAAAATTACAATTCATTTAGAGTAAATCACAAAGCGAATTTTTTTCTAAAAATAGAAAACAATAAATCGTTAATTAATTTTTTAACAGATAAAAAATTTAAAAATGAAAAAAAACTAATAATAGGTGGTGGTTCCAATATATTATTTACAAAAGATTATGAAGGTGTTATATTATATAGCTGCATAAAAGGAATACATATTCTTGAAGAAAATGATAATCATATTAAAGTAAAAGTTGGTTCAGGAGAAAATTGGGATAATTTTGTTAGGTTGTGCGTTAGTAAAAATTGGTATGGAATTGAAAATTTATCATTAATACCTGGGTCAGTTGGAGCTGCACCTATTCAAAACATTGGTGCTTATGGAGTAGAAGTAAAAGATTATATATACGATGTTAATGGTATTGATTTAAAGAATAATATAAAAAAAACATACTCTAATAAATCATGCGATTTTAAGTATAGAGATAGTGTTTTTAAAAGAGAATTAAAAAATAATTTTTTCGTTACTGAAGTTACATTCATTTTAATGAAAAATAAAAAATTCACATTAGACTACTCTGAATTAAAAAATATCAATAGTCAAAATCTAACCATTCAAAATGTTAGGGATAAGATTATAGAAATACGAAATTTAAAATTACCAGATCCAAAATTGTTAGCTAATGCTGGAAGTTTTTTCAAAAATCCAATAATCAATATAAAAGTTGCAAAAAAAATTAAAGAACAATACAATCATTTTAAATATTATCAAATCAATGAATCAATGGTCAAAATTTCTGCAGCATGGTTAATTGAAAAAAGTGGATGGAAGGGACATAAAGAAAAAAATATTGGAGTTTATAATAAACATGCACTGGTTTTAGTAAACTATTCTTCAGAAAATGGAAAAGACATTAAAATTCTTTCAAAGAAAATAAAAGAAAGTGTATTGGAAAAATTTGATATAACTCTTGAAAAAGAAGTAAATATATTTTAACCAGTATAAGTTACTCTATAAATGGCATTGGCCTTATCATCAGATATAAGCATAGAACCATCTTCTAAAATAAGAATATCAACAGGTCTACCCCATGCTTCTTGTTCCTCATCATCAAGCCAACCATAAATAAATGTTTCATAACCTACAGATTTATTATTTTCAATTTTCACACGAGAAATTCTATAACCTATCTTTTTTGATCTATTCCATGAACCATGTTCAGCTATAAAAATATCTCCTTTGTATTCCTCAGGAAACATTTTACCTGTATAAAATTTAAGACCTAATGGTGCAACATGAGGACCTAATTTTTGAGCTGGCATAACAAAATCTGAACACGAATATTCTCCACCAAATTCAGGATCACCTATATCACCACCGTGACAATATGGGTATCCGAAATGTTGATTCTTTCCTGTTACCTTATTTAACTCACAAGGAGGTATATTATCTCCTAACATATCTCTACCATTATCTGTAAACCATAATTGTTTTGTTTCTGGATGCCAAGTAAATCCAACTGTATTTCTAACCCCTTTAACATAAATTTCCTTATTTGATCCATCAGGATTCATTCTCGTAATAGAAGCATATATTTCATCTCTGCTCTCGCAAATATTACAAGGAGCTCCTACAGGCACATACAATTTACCATCTGGACCAAAAGAAATGTACTTCCATCCATGATGTCTATCTGAAGGAAAATCATCTGAAATCAATACAGGCTCTTCAAGGTATTCATCAAACTTGTCTAGATGAGATAAATTTTCTTCGATATTTTCAAATTTCCATATTTTATTTACTTCAGCTACGTATAAATCACCATCATGAAATGCAACTCCATTAGGCATATTCTTTAATTTATTCGTTATCAAATATTTTTTATCTATTACATTATCACCATCAGTATCTTTTAAGGCAAAGACATTGTCTTTATTTCTATTTCCAACAAATATGGTGCCTGAAGGACTAATTGCCATTGACCTAGCATTTTCTACATCATCAGCATAAATTTTAATTTCAAATCCTTCTGGTAAAATAATTTTTTCAAGAAATGAATCTATTTCTAAATTCGAGGATTGATTTACAAAAATTGAATCAATAAAAATATTTAAAAAAATTATTGATAAGGAGTTAATTAAATTAATAAGGATAATCATAATTGCAAATTTTAATCATTTAAAGTTAGTTGATATCACAATATTATATTAATTTTTGAATATAAAACCAAACTAAGCTATGGAACTAATTGATATAATTGTATTTGTAACATATTGTCTAGTAATTCTATCAATTGGATTATACGTTTCAAGAGATAAAAAAGGTCATCAAAAAAGTGCTGAAGATTACTTTTTAGCTGGAAAATCACTGCCCTGGTGGACTATTGGGGCCTCTCTGATTGCTGCAAATATTTCTGCTGAACAATTCATAGGTATGTCTGGATCTGGATTTGCACTAGGACTAGCAATTGCTACTTATGAATGGATGGCAGCAATAACTCTTTTAGTGGTTGGTAAATTTTTTCTTCCAATTTTTATTGAAAAAAAAATATATACTATTCCAGAATTTATTAAAATAAGATTTAGTAATAATCTTAAAACAATACTAGCAGTTTTTTGGATTTCACTTTTTGTCTTTGTTAATCTAACAACTGTTATGTATTTAGGAGGAAAAGCCATGGATACTATTATTGGTAATGGAGATGGTAGCATAATTAATATTAGCATTATTGGACTAGGTCTTTTTGCTCTAACATACTCAGTATGGGGAGGACTTTCTGCAGTTGCATGGACAGATGTTGTGCAAGTTATTATTTTAATGTTTGGTGGTATACTAATGACCATAATTGCCCTAACATATGTTACACCTGGAGGTGGAATCTTAGATGGTTTAGCTCATGTTTATAACACTGTACCAGAAAGATTTTCTATGATACTCTCCAAAGGAGAAATAATCACTCCTGATGGAAGAGATGCATGGTTTGATTTACCTGGTATTGCTGTTTTAATAGGTGGAATGTGGATAGCAAATTTGTATTATTGGGGTTTTAATCAATATATAATTCAAAGAACACTAGCTGCAAAAAGTCTTAAGGAAGCGCAGAAAGGAATTGCATTTGCAGCTTTTTTAAAGCTTATTATTCCAATATTTGTAGTTCTTCCAGGAATAATTGCATACGTTATAAATCTTGACCCTAACACTGGTGAATTATTATCAGTATTACCTGAAGGATTTACCTCAGATGATGGATCAATATTAAATGATAATGCTGCACCTTGGTTAATTAAAAATTATATTCCTGTTGGAATTAAAGGATTAATACTTGCTGCACTTGCTGCTGCTATTGTCTCATCTCTAGCTTCAATGTTAAATTCAACTTCTACAATTTTTACAATGGATATCTATAAAGAAATATTAAATAAAAATGCCGGAGATAAAGAAATGGTTTTTGTTGGAAGATTAGTGGTTATAATAGCCCTAATTACATCAATGATAATTGCTCCTCTTTTTGGAAGCTTAGGTCAAGTATTTCAGGCAATACAAGAGTACACAGGTGTTGTTAGTCCAGGAATTCTTGCAGTATTTATAATGGGATTATTTTTTAAGAAAGCTACAAATAATGCTTCAATTTGGGCAATTTTAATTTCAATTCCAGTAGCAATGTATTTTAAAGTAGTAGCTAAAGGATGGCTCATTTATCTCCCAGAATCTACTCATTCATTATTTATTGATGAAATACCATTTTTACACCAGATGGGAATAACATTTTTAGTTACTTTATTAGTCATTTTTATAATCAGCTATTTAGAAGGATTTAATGATGATCCTAAAGCAATAAAATTATCTAAAAAGTTATTTTATACTAGTCCATCTTTTAATATCCCTGCTTTTGTGGTTTTGATAATAACAGTAATGTTATATGCTATATTCTGGTAAAATGATAATACTTAATAAAGAACAAGAAAAGTTTAAAAAAGCATTTCTAAACCCTATAAAGTTTTCTTTATATTTTTTTAAAAATGTTCCGATGGGATGGTTTTCTGGAATAAAACTTAAAAAGTTGTCAGAAAAAAATGCTGTTTCATATGTTCCTTTCAAATGGTATTATAGATGGCAGAATAAAAATCCATTCAGATCTATGTATTTTGCAGTACAAAGTATGGGAGCAGAACTTTCTACAGCATCAATAGCTACATTAGCAATAAAAGGAATTAAACCTAGTATAGCATTCATAGTAACTGGTACGAGATCAACCTACTTTAAAAAAGCAACTGATAATACAATTTTTAGATGTGATGATGGGGAAAAAATTTTTAATGCTGTAACACAAGCTATTAATTCTAAAAAAGGTGTTTCTATTGAAGTTAAGTCTATAGGAAAACTAGAAGATGGAACAATTGTATCAGAATTTTTTTTCACCTGGTCATTTAAACAAAGATCTAATGAAAATTAAACTTTCAAAGGAAAAAACTTATAGTATATGAACATGTGGTTTAAGTAAGACATTGCCTTTATGCGATAATAACCATAGGAAAATTAATAAAATCAACAATACTAATTATAGATCTTTAAAAGTAACTCCCAAAAAAAATGCTATTATAGATATGAATTCTTCAAAATGGAAAAATTAAGTAGACTCTAAATTCAAAATTGTAATTTCTGGTAGTATCCCTACTCTACCCTGATATCCTAAAAATCCAAAGCCTCTGTTCACATAAATAGATTGATTATTTAATTGATATAAATCAGCCCATTGATCGTAAGCTAATCTCGCTGGACTAATCCTAAAATTTCCTATTTCTATTCCAAATTGGAGACCGTGTGTGTGACCAGACAATGTCAAATCTATATCATTATATAAAGAAGTAACCTGAGCGTTCCAATGAGAAGGATTATGAGTAAGTAATATTTTAAACTCTTCCTGAGATAAGCCAGAATAAGCTTTATCCAAATCACCATATTTTTGAAATCTTGATGATGCCCAATTTTCAACTCCTAATATAGAAATTTTATCCCCATCTACATTTATTGATTTATTTTCATTCATCATTAGATTCCAACCAAATTCTTTCTGAGCAGAAAGTAAATTTTGAAAATTATTATTTTTTTCATTTTTATTAGACCACGATGTATATTCTCCATAATCATGATTTCCTAGTACTGAATGTACTCCCAATGGTGCTTTAATTTTACTTAAAATATCTCCCCAATTTTTAAGTTCAGAAGATTTATCATTTACTAAGTCTCCAGTAAAAAAAATAATATCTGGTTTTTCGTTTATAACCATATCTATACCACCAATAACAGCTTTGGTATTATTTAAACTGCCAATATGGATATCGGAAATCTGACAAATTTTAATTCCATCGAATGATTTTGGTAATTTATTGAATATTAAATTTTTTCTTCTAATTCTATAATCATAGACATTACTTGAAATTATACCATATGTTAGAGAAGCAACAGGAAAGCCATATGCAATTGATGCTGAAATACTTAAAAACTTAGATCTAGAAATTTTACTACCTGAATCTTTGTTATTTTCTGATTTGAAAAAATAGCAAATTAATCTTCTTAAATCATCAACTAAAATAAATGGTAATGAAATTAGCTTACAGAAAAAATTTCCAATAATGATATTAAAAAATATTGTTCTAGGATAATAACCTATACTTATATCAAAAGCAAAAAGTAAAAAATTAACAATTGTTATAAATGTAAAAAACCAATAAAAAAATAATATATACTTACTAAAATGAGTATTTAATTTAATAATATTCTTTAATATTTGAAAGAAATAAACATCTAACAGAACTGATAAAAAAGTAAAAAAAAGTAAAAAAAGTATTACATCCATAAAAGAAACTATGATAATCCAAAGTATCTATTAAATTTAACTTGAATAATATACATTGTTGGAACTACTATAAGTGTAGTAAAAGTTGCGAAAGTTAATCCAAAAATAATTGCCCAAGCAATTGGTCCAAAGAAAACAGTACTATCACCACCCATAAAAAAAGATACTTCATACGATTTAATCAAACTAACAAAATCAAAATTTAAACCAATTGCCAAAGGTAGCAAGCCAAATATTGTAGTTAATGCAGTCAATAGAACAGGACGAAGTCTTGTTTTACCTGCCTCTGCAATACAAAATTTTATCTCTTCAATAGAGATGACATTTTTTTTGTTTTCTAAAATTCTTCTTTTTCGATTAAGTTCAATAAAATCAATTAATACAATTGCATTATTAACTACTATACCTGATAAAGAAATTATTCCAATCATCGTCATCACAACAATAAAATCCATATTAAACAATATTAATCCTACAAACACTCCAATTGTACTCAATATCACTGATGTCATTATAATAAGAGGTGTTATCAACTTATTAAACTGAGCTATAATAATTATAAAAATTAAAAATAGAGCTATCATTAGAGCATTTGAAAGAAAAGCCATTTCAATTTCTTGTTCTTTTTGCTGTCCACCAAAATTATATTCATACCCATTTGGAAATTTAAATCTTTGTAAAATTTTATCAATTTTTTGATTTACTTCAGTTGGATTATAACCTGAAATAACATTTGAACTCAGTGTAATAACTCTATCAAGATCTTTTCTCTTAACAGAACCATATGAGTTACTCATTTTAACAGTAGCAACAGAACTTATTGGAACTTGATATATTCTCCCATTTGATTGACTTCTAAAAGTTATATTTTTATTCATTAAAGCATCTACATCATATCTATACTTATCATCTAACCGTAGTTGAATTTCATAATCATCTTCACCAATTTTATATTTTGATATTTCTTTACCAAATAATGAAGTTCTTAATTCACTAGCTAAAATACCTGTTGATAAACCAAATCTTCTAAGTTTTTCTCTATCAAAATCTATTATAAGTTCAGGTTTTCTTGTTGACAAATCATAAGTCAACTTTTCTATTCCAGAAATACTAGATTCATTTATATAATTTTTTACTTCTTCAACTAAATCTATTAATTTGGAATAATCTGATCCAGATATTTCTAAATGAATTGCTATTCCAACAGGGGGTCCTCTTCTATCTTTCCCAATCGTAATACTAACTCCAGGAAAATTTCCAATTTTCTCCCTTATTTCCTCCATAATTTTTTCAGTATCCAATCCATTTCTATTTTTATACTCTAAAAAATTTATATTTATTTTAGCCCTATTTGGTGAATCTCTCATTGTAAATACAGAAGGATCATTAGGATTAAGCGTTCCCTTCCCAACATTTGTAACAACACTTTCAACTATAGAATTATAAGGAGATAATATATTAGAAATTTTCTTTTCAAGCTTAACTACAAACTTGTTTGTTTCATTTACATCTGTTCCTACAGGTAATTCAGCAAATACATTTATATACTTAGGTAAGTTTTCGGGAAAAAATAAAACTTTTGGTTGAAATACCTGAAATAATTGAATTGAAATAAAAAATAAAAGGAAAGAACTAAAAAGAATTATAAAAGGTCTAATTCCTTCTAGGAAATAATTTACAAATCTACCATAAGCATTTTCTAACCTTATCAAAAATTTTTCTCTAAACAAAGACGAAAGAGGTATAAATATAAAATAATTTAATGGTATTAATAAAGCAAAGAAAATTAGAAGATTACCAAGCCAAAATATTTTAATAATAAAAATAAAGGTTAATCCCGTAACAAAAAGGATCAAAAAATTTCTCATGTATTTAGCAAAATTTTTATTTTTTTCATCTTCTACCTTCATTAAAAGAGATATTAAAACTGGGTTAATAACTAAGGCAACAAATAGAGATGAAGTTAACGTTACAATAAGCCCTAAAGGCATATAACTCATAAATTTTCCCGTTAAACCTGGCCAAAAAACAAGTGGAGCAAAAGCTGCAATAGTTGTTGCAGTTGAAGTGATAATTGGAAGAGAAATTTCACCAATACCAAGTTTAGTTGCTTTTAATGGAGAATATCCCTTTTCCATAAATCTATAAATATTTTCAGTTACTACTATGCCATTATCTACTAGTAAACCCAAAGAGATAACCAATGAGAATAATATGATCATATTAATTGGTATATTAATTACAGAGAGAATAACAAAAGAAATAGCAAATGATAACGGTATAGATAATCCAACAAAAAGAGCATTTCTAACTCCCAAGAAAAATAAAAGGACAAATACAACTAAAATTATTCCAAAAATAATGTTATTTTCTAATGTACTTACCTGTTCTTTTGTGTTCTGAGATTGATTAGCTACTATAAAAATATCAATATCACTTGGTAACTGAGGTTTTATTTTAGCAATTACCTCATTAATCATATCATTGATTTTCAAAAGATTGCTTCCCTTTCTTTTCATAACATTAACTGAAACTACAGGGTTGCCATTTAATCTAAAAAAACTTTCTATTTCTTTATAATCAAATACTACTTCCGCAACATCCTTTAAGTATACAATTTTATTGTTCTGATTTGAAATGATGATATTCTTAATATCATCAACAGACTTAAATTCACCTATAATCCTTACAGATCTTCTTATATTATTTTCAAGCATATTTCCACCAGAAACAGAAATATTTTCATATTTAATAGCATTTTCAATATCATTAAAAGATAATTTTCTAGCTTCTAATTTATAAGGATCTACCTTAATGGCAACTTCTTTTTCTTCAACACCAAAAATTTCAACTTTAGATATTTCACTTATTTTTTCAATTTCATCCTGTAAAATTTCTGCATAATATTCTAATCTATCAATAGAATATTTACCACTTAATGTTATATTCATGATAGGAAAGTCAGAAAAACTTATTTCATAAATATTAGGTTCAAAAGGAAGATCATTTGGCAATTCAGCTTTAGCTTTATCAACTGCATCCTTAATCTTTGATTTTGCATACTCAATTTCTATTCCAGATTCAAATTCCGAAATTATTGTTGAAAATCCTTGTGTAGAAGTTGATCTTATTTCTTTTACTTCAGATATTATATTTATCTCTTTTTCAATTGGCCTGGTAATAAGATTTTCTATATCAATTGGAGAATTTCCTGGATAAGGAACACCAACTATAACATTTGATTGATCAACTTCTGGAAAACTTTCTTTTGGTAATCTATCATAAGAAATTAAACCTAGTATTGTTAACATTAATGATAAAAAAACTATCGTAATTCTATTTTTTAAAGCTAAATCTGATAATCCAAAACTTTTAATTACCTTCTCCTCTATTTGTTTTTTTAAGTTCATATTAATCTTTTATTATCTGAACATAAGCGCCTTCAATTACCTCAGTAGAACCTTTATCAATTATTATTTCACTTCCATCTAATCCTTCTAATATTTCAGATTTATAGTTATATGATTTACCTACAATAACTGATATTTTTTTTGCAATGATAGTTCCATCAAATTCCTTTGTTCCAAAAACATATTCCCCCGTATCATCACTATAAATAACATTAGATGGAATTAATATCGCATTTGGATTAGAATAATCAACCATTTCAACAACCATTAGTTGATTTGGTTTAACCAATTCTTGAAGTGATTCAGGAATATTAATTTCAATAGAAAAAGAACGATTTTGAACATCAATAACTTGTCCAATAGATAAAATTTTAGATTCTACCTTAGTATCTGAATTTGGAATTACAATATCAACATTATCTTTAATATTAAATTTCCCTATATATGCTTCAGAAGCATCAATATTAAGATAAGAATCTTCACCACTAAAAATTCGAAAAATTGGTGCAGCAGGAAAAGACATCTCTCCTTCATTCAAAAAAACTTTATCAATCATACCACTGAATGGTGAAACAATCTTATATTTTAATAACTGAATCTTATTAGTTTCAAATCTTTTTAAAAAAACATCATAATTTGATTTTGATTTAAGGTATTCAATCTCAGATCCTATGTTATTCTCCCAAAGATTCTTTTGTCTCTCATAAATAACTTTAAATAATTCTAAATTTGTTTTAATTTCTAATATTGAGTTAATTAATACATCAGAATTAATTTCTGCAAGAATTTGTCCTTTAATAACACTATCACCCTCTTTCACATAAATTCTTTTTAATCTACCTATCATTTCAGAATTCAAAAGAACGTTTCTTCTAGAAAAAACTGTTCCTCTTAACTGCACCTTATGAAAAAATTTGTTTACATCTGGAGAAATTGTTGATATATAAACATAATTTTTCTTATTGAAACCAGAATCTAACAATTCTATCTCTTCTTCTAAATTTTTTATTTCTAGTTCAATATCTAAAAGAGAATTATTTAATTTATCTAATCTATCCTTCTTTGAATCTAAAGTATTAGAATCGCAAGATGAAAGAATTAATATTAGTAGTAATAAAGTGTATTTGTTCATATGATTAATTATTATATAATGTTCCCAAAGTTTTTTCTAAATTTATTTTTGATATAATCACCTCATATACAGCATTATAATAGTTATTTTGAGCCTGTTTTAATCCTGCATTTGCATTTAACACTTCAAGATTTGATCCAACACCTTCCTTATATTTTTTTTCTGATGCATTGTATATAGACAGTGCTAAATCAAGATTTTTACTTGTTATTTCTAGAGATTCTTTAGAATTGGAATAATCTACTACTGATTGATTTATTTGCAAATCAATTGATCTTTCTAAAAATGAAAGTTGATTATCAATTTGTTCAATCTTATATTTTGATTGATTTATTTTACTTCTCTTCAAGAATCCATCAAAAATAGGTACCACAAGCTTAAGACCAACAGTTCCAAAATTTTTCCATCTATATGAATCAAAAAATAAATCATAACTTGAAGCAGAGGTATTTAATCCATAATTATAGTTTACATAAATCTGTGGTAAATATTGACTTCTATTATTCTTTAAATCATAACTTTTAAGATTTCTATCTGTTTTTAAAATAGAATATTCAATTCTTTTATTATAATCAAATTTGGATAAATCAAAATCAAAATTTTCTAAAATATCCTCATTTAAATTTCCTATTAATTTTATTTCCTGATTTAAAGGAATTCCTATTTGAAATTTTAATACAAACAAACTTAAATCATACAATCTATCAGTTTTAATTTTTTCACTTTGAAGATTATTGTATGAAACAGTTATTCTATCTATGTCTAATTTCTCAATAAATCCATTATCATACAATTGTTTAGATTCTTCTAATAGAGTTAATAATCTTTCAAGATTACTATTAACTAATTCAATTCTAGACTTTGTATTTAATACCGTATAATATGCCTTGGAAACTGATTCATAAATATCTATCTCTGTCCTCTGAGTTAATTTATTTGAAAGTTTTTCAAGTTCCTTAGTAGCTGATAAACCAACAAAATACGATCCATTAAAAATCATTTGATCTATATTAAAATCAAATCTTCCTTCATAAGTTTGACCAAACTGAACTTCTTGCTCAGTTCCTTCAGGAACTCCTGGCATGAATCTACCAATATCAATTAAACTTTTTTGAACTTCATAATTATATTGTAGACCACCATCAACATATATTTGGGGAAGACCAATTGCTAAATATTCTTTAGAAACTGCCTTAGAAATATTTTCTTCTAAAATAGAGTTTTTAAGATTTTCATTATTTTTTAAAGCAAGCTCAATACAATCATCAAGGGTCAAATTCAATTGTTGTGAAAATAGAATATTACTAAAAAATAAAAGAGATAATATTAGTGAGTATAATTTCATGTTACTTAATGTATTTTAAAAATGATTTTTCATAAATCTTAAGTCCTTCATTAGTAAGTATTCCCCTCATGAAGTGATCAAAAAATTGTAATTGAACATTGATAATTTCAAATTTCTTATATGGAAATAAATTCTGATCAAATGCTAATTCAATTTCCTCTAATCTTAACTTCGTAATTATTATTTCATCAACTTCTTTTCGTATAAATCCTTCTTTTTTTCCTCTTTTTATATTATTTGAAAGAGTTTTAATAAATACTTTCTTTTTTAATTCATGTGTTATTTTAAACAGATCAGGATGAAATTTTTTTAAGTCATGAACAAAAAGAGGATTTATATTAGCTATAGTCTGCCTGAAAAAATTTGATAATTCTATAAAAAAATGAATAGAATTCTTAGAGGTTTTTTTTATTTTAGCAATTTCATTTAAAAGTCCTGCCCAATAATATTTTATTGATTCCAAAGCAATACTATGTTTATCATCAAAGTAGGTATAAATTGTTTTTTTTGAAATTCCCAACTCAAAACATATATCATCAATGGTAACTCCCCTTATTCCAAATTTTCTAAATAAAGAATCAGATTTTATAATAATTTTATCTTTTACGTCCATATAAACTTTGGAAACTATTATATTTCTTTCAGTTTCCAACGCAAATTTATATAAAATATTTTAAAAAAAAATTTCATTTTTTAATCATAAAGATGAATATGAAATAAAAAAATTTATTTTTGTTCATTACAAAATAAAATGATATCATTTTTTAAAAAATCTTCAACAGATTATTATATTATCGATCACTCAAAAAAGTTATCTCAAAATCATAATAATAAACTATGTTGGCTATTTGGAAATGCCAAAATAATAAAAGCATCTAGTTTAAAAGGAAAATTTATAGGTCCAAGAAAAGAAATGACCACTCCATGGAGTACAAATGCTGTTGAAATTGCATCTAATATTGGAATTGATTCAATAATTAGAATTGAAAGATTTTATAAAAATCAAAATGTTGATATTGATTCAATGCTTGAATTAGTATATAATAATCCAAATCAAAACATATTTAAAATTAACAGAAAACCCGAAAAAATAATTAATATTAAAAATATAAAAAATTATAATGATAAAGAGGGTTTAGCGCTAAGTGATGAGGAAATAAATTATCTAGAAAATGTAAGTAAAAAACTAAATAGATCCCTAACTGATAGTGAAGTGTTTGGCTTTTCTCAGGTAAATTCTGAACATTGTAGGCATAAAATTTTTAATGGTAAATTTATAATTGATGGAAAAAAAATGCCAAAAAGTTTATTTGATATGATAAAAGAAACATCAAAGAAAAATCCAAACAATTTAATTTCAGCATACAAAGATAATGTTGCTTTTATCAAAGGCCCATTAGTTGAATTTTTTACAACTAAAAATAAAGATCAATCAGACTTCTACTATACAAAAAGTATCATGTCTTCAATCTCTTTAAAGGCTGAAACTCACAATTTTCCAACAACAGTAGAGCCCTTTAGTGGAGCAGCAACAGGATCAGGTGGTGAAATAAGAGACAGAATGGCTGGAGGACAAGCAAGTTTTCCACTTGCAGGAACTGCTGTATACATGACATCTTACCCTAGAATTACTAAATCAAGAACTTGGGAAAAAAATCAAATAAATAAAAAATGGCTCTATCAAAATCCTAAAGATATTTTAGTAAAAGCATCAAATGGAGCTAGTGACTATGGAAATAAATTTGGTCAACCTCTAATAAGTGGAAGTATTCTAACTTTTGAACACAATGAAAACAAAAACTTAATAGGCTATGACAAAGTAATAATGCTTGCCGGTGGTATTGGGTATGGAAAAGAAAATGAAACTCAAAAAAAAGATGTAAATACAGGTGATTATGTTGTAGTTCTTGGTGGAGATAATTATAGAATTGGAATGGGAGGAAGTGCGGTTTCATCTCTAAATACTGGAGAATTAAAAAACTCAATAGAACTTAATGCTGTTCAAAGATCTAATCCTGAAATGCAAAAAAGAGTTGCTAATGTTATAAGAGCTCTGGCAGAAGAAGATATAAATCCAATATTATCTATCCACGACCATGGAGCTGGGGGTCACCTGAATTGCTTATCCGAATTATTAGAAAATACAGGAGGTGAAATAAATATAAATAAGCTACCTATTGGAGACCCTACTCTTTCTGAAAAAGAAATTATAGGAAATGAATCACAAGAAAGAATGGGACTAATTATAAAAAATAATGATTACCCTAAATTACAAAAAATAGCAAAAAGAGAAAGATCTCCACTTTATCATGTAGGTTATGTAAAAAATAATAAAAAACTAGTTTTTAAAGGTAAAAATAAAAGGAATCCAATTGATTTAGGACTAGAAGATTTTTTTGGATCATCACCTAAAACAACAATAAATGATAGAAAAATAAAACCTAAATATAAAGAACCTAAATATTTTCAAAAATTATTAATAAAATACTTAGAAAATGTCCTTTCATTAGAATCTGTTGCTTGTAAAGACTGGTTAACAAATAAAGTTGATAGATGCGTCACAGGAAGAGTTGCAATGCAACAAACCGTTGGTGAAATACAATTACCATTAAATAATTTAGGAGTAATGGCACTTGATTTTAAATCTAATAAAGGTATAGCAATTTCTATTGGATTTTCTCCTATAGTTTCTTTAATTGATGAGAAGAAAGGAGCAAAAATAGCTCTCTTAAAATCTTTAACAAATATTATATGGGCACCTATTGAAAAAGGAATTACAAATATTTCATTAAGTGCTAATTGGATGTGGCCTGCTAATAATGTTGGAGAAAATACTAGATTATACAATGCCGTTAAAGAAATTAGTGATTTTGCAATAAAACTTGGAATGAACATCCCAACAGGAAAAGATTCTCTTTCCATGACCCAAAAATATTCTGATGGGAAAAAAGTTCTTTCACCTGGAACCGTCATAGTATCTGCAGCTTCAGAAGTTTCTGATATTAATAAAACAATCTCACCAGTATTAAAAAAAGATCAAGATTCTGAATTGATATACATCAATTTCTGTAAAGGACTAAATATTTCTGGAAGTGCATTTTATCAAACACTTACATCACTTGGAAATACAGTACATAACACAAAAAAACCTAAAGAAATAATAAATATTTTTAATGTTATTCAAAATTTAATAAAAAATAATCAAATTTTATCTGGTCATGATATATCATCTGGAGGGCTTATAACTAGTTTATTAGAAATGAACTTTGCCAACTCAAACTATGGTTTAAATGTTTACACTGAAGGCTTTAAAGAAAATGATTTAATTAAAATACTTTTTAATGAATCACCTGGTATTATCATTCAAACTAAAAAAAATATTATTTCAGTACTAGATAGAAATAAAATAGAGTATATAAAAATTGGAAATTTAATAAAACAAAGAAAATTAATAATTAATCACAATAATTCTGATATAAAAATTGACATTGATTATTTTAGAGATTGTTGGTTTAAAACCTCATCATTAATTGACAAAAGTCAAACAAAACATAATCTAAATGTTAAAAGATTCTTAAACTATAAAAATCAAAAACTCAAGTACAAATTTCCATCTTTTTTTAATGGAACACACTCCAAAATAAATTATAAAAAAAATATCAGAGCAGCTGTCATTAGAGAAAAAGGTATAAATAGCGAAAGAGAAATGGCATATATGTTATATATGTGTGGTTTTGATGTTAAGGACGTTCATATGACTGATCTTGTAAGTGGAAAAGAAAATCTTGAAGATATTCATATGGTAGTTTTCCCTGGAGGATTTTCAAATTCCGATGTACTAGGATCAGCTAAAGGATGGGCAGGAGTTTTTAAATATAACAAAAATGCTAAAAATGCAATCACTAATTTTTATAAAAGAAATAATACCCTCTCTCTTGGTGTTTGCAATGGTTGCCAACTCATGATGGAACTTAATCTATTGTATCCAGAATTAAAAAATAGTCACCCAAAAATGAAAATAAATAAATCCGAAAAATTTGAATGTATTTTCACTAGTGTTGATATCTTAAAAAATAACTCTGTTATGCTAAAAAATTTAGAAGATACTACACTTGGAATTTGGTCAGCACATGGAGAAGGAAGATTTAATTTTAAAAACAAAAATCACAATATAGCTGCCCAATTTCATTATAAAGATTATCCCTCAAACCCTAATGGATCAGATTATTCTGCAGCAATGCTATCTTCAAAAGATGGAAGACATCTTGCAATGATGCCACATCTTGAAAGATCGATATTTCCTTGGAATTGGGCACATTATGAACCATCAAGAAATGATAAAATTACACCTTGGATATTACCATTTGTAAATGCTAGAAATTGGCTTGAAACAAATACATAACCTTTTTATAAATTGTTAAAAATAAAATTTATTTTTGTATCCCAAAATATTGTCCCATGGTGTAACTGGTAACACGTCTGTTTTTGGTACAGAAGAGTCTAGGTTCGATCCCTAGTGGGACAACAAAAATTTAAAAATTATGAGCATTGTAAAAATATTTTCAGGAAAGGGTTCTTTAGAATTAGCTAAAAAAATTGCATCTAAATTTGGAAAAGATCTTGGTCAAGGAAAATCTGGTAAATTTAGTGACGGAGAACTTAAATATAGGTATACCGAGACAGTAAGAGGTTCTGATGTCTATATTATTCAATCTACTGTTAATGGATCAGATAATTTTATGGAATTATTCTTAATGATTGACGCTGCAAAAAGAGCTAGTGCTAATAATATTAATGTTGTTATTCCTTATTTTGGATATGCAAGACAAGATAGAAAAGATAAACCGAGAATAGCTATATCCGCTAAATTAATTGCTAACCTACTTACAGCATCTGGAGCAAGTAGAATTATAACTTGTGATCTACATGCAGGTCAAATACAAGGTTTTTTTGATATACCACTTGACCATTTAAATGGAAGTTCTGTGTTTGTACCTTATATTAAAAAATTGGACCTAAAAAATATCATTTTTGCATCTCCTGATGCTGGAGGAACTGAAAGAATAAGAGAGTATGCTAAATATTTTAATGTTGAGTTTGTTATATGTGACAAACATAGAGAAAAAGCTAATGAAGTTAAATCCGTTCAAGTAATTGGAGAAGTAAAAGGAAAAGATGTAATAATTATTGATGATTTAATCGATACTGGAGGTACTATTTCTATGGCGTCAAAAGTATTAATAGAAAAAGGTGCTAAATCAGTTAGAGCTCTAATCACACACCCAATTCTTAGCGGAAATTCGGATGAAAATATCACAAATTCAGCACTTAAAGAATTAGTAGTAACTGATACTATTCCTCTAAAATTTAGGAATAAAAAAATAAAAGTGTTATCCATTGCAGGATTATTTGCAAAAGCAATTAGAAAGATTCATGAAAATGAATCTACTAGTTCGTTATTTATTAACAGATAAATTTAGTAATTATGAAAACAATTGAGATTATAGGGTATAAAAGAGCAAATCTTGGTAAAAATGAATCTAAAAAACTGAGAGACGAAGGTAATGTCCCTAGTGTTGTCTATGGAGGGAAAGAACAAATTCATTTTCATTCACCAATGATTTTATTTAGAGATTTAGTTTACACACCTGGTGCAAACTTTGTTAAATTAAATATTGAAGGAGAAATTAAAAATGCAATATTACAAGATATTCAATTTCATCCAGTAAGCGAAATCATTCTACATGCTGACTTTCTAGAGCTTAGTGAAAATAAAAAAATAAAAATGGAAATTCCTGTTAAATTTTTAGGAAATTCTCCTGGTGTTCTTCAAGGTGGTAAAATATTAACAAGAATAAGAAAATTGTCTATTCTAGCATACCCAAAAAATATGCCAGAATTTATAGAAATAGACATTAGTCATCTAGAATTAGGAAAAAGTGTTAAAGTTGAAGATATTCTAAGTGAACAATATGAAATCTTAAACAGTCCATTAGTTAGTGTTGTCTCTGTCAATATACCTAGAGTAATAATTGAAGAAGAAGAAGAAACTGAAGATGATGAAGAAACTGAAGGTGAAGAAGGAACTGAAGGTGATAAAGAAGGTACTAAAGGTGGAACAGAAAGTGACAAAACAAAATCAAAAGATTCAGAAGGAGATAAAAAAGAAGAATCTAAAGACTAAGAAATATTAAAAAGAGTTGAAAGTTTAGTATAAATTTATATACTAAACTTTTTCTCTATGAAATACTTAATAGTTGGTTTAGGAAATATAGGACCACAATACGAATTAACTAGACATAACATTGGTTTTTTAATTCTTGATTACCTAGCATCTAAATTTAAATCTACATTTAAATCAGAGAGACTTGGAGATTATTCTTTAATGAAATTTAAAGGAAGATCAATCCACCTTATAAAACCATCCAATTATGTAAATAATAGTGGAAGAACAGTAAAATATTGGTCTGATAAATTAAAAATAAAAAATGAAAATTTATTAATTGTTCTAGATGATATTTCTCTGAAATATGGAAAGCTTAGAATAAAAAAAAATGGTACTGATGGAGGTCATAATGGATTAAAAAATATAAATGAATCATTAAATTCTAATAATTATCCAAGACTAAGATTTGGAATAGGAAATGAATTCATAAAAGGAAATCAATCTAATTATGTATTAGAAAATTTTTCAAAAGATGAAATGAAAGATTTAGAAATAAATATTCAAAATTCAATCAAAATAATTATGTCATTTTGTTATGAAGGAATTAATAGGAGTATGAATAAATATAATTAAACAATAACTGATCCATTAATAGCTTTAGTGTCTGGATGCATTAATCTAAGTGAACCATCAGGATTTTCAGCAAGCAATAACATTCCTTGACTTTCAATTCCCATCATTTTTCTTGGTTTTAAATTTACCAAAATCATAACTTGTTTATTTAATATATCTTCTGGTTTATAATATTTTGATATTCCACTTAAAATCACTCTTTTATCAACACCTGTATCAACAATTAATTTTAATAATTTTTCCGATTTTAGTACATTTTCTGCTTCTACAACGGTAGCAATTCTTAAATCAATTTTTGAAAATTCATCAAATTCAATAATTTCTTTTAGCTCCATTATTTTCTCCTTTTTATCATTTATAGTCAATTTAAGTTTTTCTATTTGATTATTAATTACACTATCTTCAATTTTTGAAAAAATGTGATTTATTTCTCCAAGTTTATGACCAGATTTAATAAGATTGTTAGATGAATCATTCCATGATTTAGATAAAATATTTAAAAGTTTAAATATTTTAATTGAAGTAAATGGTAGTAAAGGCTCACATAATATTGCAATATTAACAACAATTTGAATTGAGTTATAAAGTATAGATTTAACTCTATCTTCATCTGTTTTAATGATTTTCCATGGTTCAGTATCTGCCAAATATTTATTACCAAGTCTAGATAAATTAATTATCAAACTCATCGCTTCTCTAAATCTATACTTCTCAATAGATGTTTCGATTTTAGACTTAATGTTTTCTATTTTATGAAAAATTTCTTTATCACTTTTTATTGATTTTAAATCTTCAGGTACTTTTCCATCAAAATATTTATCTATTAATACCACAACCCTATTAATGTAATTACCAAAAATTGATACTAACTCATTATTATTTTTAGCCTGAAAATCTTTCCACGTAAAATCGCTATCCTTAGTTTCAGGAAGATTGGTAATAAGACAATATCTTAATTCATCTTGCATGTCAGGAAAATCAATAAGATACTCATGAAGCCAGACAGCCCAATTTCTTGAAGTTGATATTTTTTCTCCTTCTAAATTCATAAATTCATTTGCTGGAACATTATTAGGTAGTATATATTCACCATGTTCCATCAACATCATAGGAAAAATAATACAATGAAAAACTATATTATCTTTCCCAATAAAATGGACTAACTTTGTGTCAGAATCTTTCCAATATTTCTCCCAATCATCTTTCATAAGCTCTTTTGTTGCAGTTATGTAGCCAATAGGAGCATCAAACCAAACATATAAAACTTTTCCTTTACTGTTTGGCAATGGTACTTTAACACCCCAATCCAAATCTCTAGTCATAGCTCTAGGTTTTAAACCCTCTTTTAACCATGATTTGCATTGTCCTAGAACATTGGTTTTCCAATCTTTATGTTTATCAATATAATTTTCAATTTTAGATTGTAATTTATCCATAGGGAGAAACCAGTTTATAGTCTCTTTTAATATTGGTTTATTTCCTGAAAGTTTTGAAATAGGATTTTTTAAATCTAAAGGGCTTAAAGTTTTTCCACATTGCTCACACTGATCTCCATACGCATTTTCATATTTACATGAAGGACATTCTCCTGAGATATATCTATCAGACAAAAATTGATTTTCAATTTCATCATAATATTGAGATGATGAAATTTCATCAAATAATTTTTTATTGTAAAGATTTAAAAAAAATTCAGAACTAGTATCATGATGAGATTTGTTAGACGTCCTTGAATAAATATCAAATCTACAATTTTCTTAGGAGTAGATTTTTCATTTCTTGCCTGAAAAGTAATAGGCACTCCATGTTCATCCGTGCCACTTACAAATTTCACATCTTCACCCTTAGATCTTAAAAATCTAACATATATATCTGCAGGTATATAAGCCCCCGCTAAATGGCCAATATGAATTGGACCATTTGCATAAATAAGTGCAGCTGTTACTAAATGTCTTTTATATTTTGGCATTTATTTTTTTCTCATCATTTCAAAAAAATCCCACATTTCTGGAGTTACTAATTCTAAATTATTAAACTGACCAGCTCCTTTTAACCATTCTCCACCATCAATAGTTATAACTTCACCATTTATATAAGATGAAAAATCAGATACCAAATAAGCAGCCAAATTAGAAAGCTCATGATGCTCACCTACCCTTCCAACTGGTACTTTTTTTGCAGGATCAAATTTTTCTTTAAGATCTCCTGGTAATAATCTATCCCATGCCCCTTTAGTTGGAAAAGGACCAGGAGCAATAGCATTTAATCTAATGTTATACTTCGCCCATTCAACAGCAAGAGACCTAGTCATTGATAAAACACCAGCTTTTGCACAGGCAGAAGGAACAACATAACCAGATCCAGTCCATGCATAAGTTGTAACAATATTTAAAACATTAGCATCAATCTTTTCTTTAATCCATTTTTTTCCTAGGGTTAATGTAAAATTTACTGTACCCTTTAAAACTATATCTATTATAGCATCAAATGCTCTAGTTGAAAGTCTTTCTGTTGGGCTAATAAAATTTCCTGCAGCATTATTGACAAGACAATCAACTTTACCAAACTCATCAAAAGATTTTTTAATAACATTATTTACTTCATCTATATTTCTAACATCACATGCTACAGGAAGAATTTTTCCTTTTTTCGAACTACTTATTTCTTTTGCAACTTTAATGAGTAAATTTTCTCTTCTACTTGTTATTATTATATCAGCACCTAACTCATAAAAATATTCAACCATAGACCTACCAAGTCCTGAACCACCTCCTGTAACTAATATTGATTTATTTTTTAAACTATTTTCCTTAAGCATTCTTTTCATAAGTGCATATTAGATTGATGAAACATCCATATCTCTATTAATTTTCTTAACAAGTCCCTGTAAAACGCTTCCAGGACCACATTCAATAAATGATTTATAATTATTAGCTATTAATTTATTAATAGTCTGTGTCCATAAAACAGGAGAAGTTAATTGATTTATAAGATTTTTTTTTATTTTTTCAATATCTATATATGGATTTGCATCAAAATTTTGATATATAGGCTTATCCGGTTTATTAAATTTTAAACTCGTAATAGCATCTTCTAACTTTTTTTTTGCCGATTCCATATAAGATGAATGAAATGCGCCTCCTACAGGAAGAATAATTGCCTTTCCCCCAATTTCTTTTATAGATTCACATGCTTTATCAATTGAGTTTTTAGATCCTGAAATTACAATTTGACCAGGACAATTATAATTTGCAGGTACGACATTAGGAATATTATCACATACACTATTAACAAATTCATCATCTAATCCTAAAATTGCTGCCATAGTAGTTTCATTATTTTTACATGCTTTCTGCATAGCTCTTGCTCTTACAAGTACTAATTTTAGTGTATCTTCAAAAGTTAAACTTCCAGAACATGATAAAGCTGAAAATTCACCTAATGAATGTCCAGCATATGCATCTGCACTTATACTATTAATATTAAATAGTATTGTAGAATGAATAAAAATTGCTGGTTGAGTTATATCTGTTTTTTTTAAATCTTCTTGAGAGCCATTAAACATTACATCTGTGATATCAAAACCTAAAATAGAATTAGATAGTTTAAACAATTTTTTTGCCATATCACTAGACTCATAAAAATCTTTTCCCATTCCTATATATTGTGACCCTTGACCTGGAAATAAAATTGCTTTCATAACGTCGATTTATTTCAAAAATACTTAAATATGTTAATCATTAATGAATCGATCTAGTATTTTTTTTTTTGGAATATAACACGAATCAGATTTTCCAAACCAACGATATCTATTTCTAGAAATAATATCATAAATTCCATCCCTTATAAAATTTGGTAAAATTTTAAATATTATAAAAATTTTAAAAAAACCTCCTAGTAAATATGCTATCTTAATTGCAGCATTAGATTTTATAATAATTTTATTATTATGATATAATATTATTGTTTTTCCTTCTAAGGATTCAACTTTATTTTCTTTAATAACTTTTT
>LWDU01033267.1_pt1 | contig 92080 bp, 79 predicted proteins | sample 727161 | NCBI WGS metagenome assembly LWDU01 (sample SAMN04566230, study PRJNA314399) | hydrothermal vent metagenome | isolation source: deep sea hydrothermal plume seawater | place: Mexico: Gulf of California, Guaymas Basin | collected 2004-07-11 | reverse complement strand
CATCACCCTCAACGGCAACTGAGTTCATATCGACAAGGACGTACTCCCCTCCGTGGTCGCGTATCGTCTTAGTTACAAGGTCTCGATACTTTTCGAATCCTTCTACATTAGTGACTTTAAAGTTTCCTAGAAGATAAGCAGCCATGTGGCCTCCTGAATCGGCTTGTTGAATTAAAAGATTAACATTTAGAAAACATAAATCTAGAGGCTAGGTAGAAGCCCATAGCCCCCTCCCCTATATAAGCATGTCCTCTAACATTTTGAGCAGTTTTTGAACCGTAAAGTAGTGATAGTTCGTGAAATACCCTAAATTAGCCTAACCAGATCAATGATCCAGCTTTCTAGACGCTTCTGTGGAGTTCTCTGTGGTTGCAAAGCGTTCACAGGAACGATCTGACCCTCTCTCCGCCAGTTATACATGTAAATGAATAGTTTATGTTAATTCTGTCGCTAGCCGAATGCCGCAATCTCGAAATCCCCGCTCTTCTTAGCTCGGGAAGAGCCTTACTGAATTACCACTTCCTCTTTTCAAATTTCTCGCCTTTTTTCACCTTTGGAAAATAGAACTTATAAAGCGTAGTAGCATTATTATCGTCAGTAAACTACTTATAATTTCACGTTTTGCCATCGCGTAATCGTAAGATTTGTAGAATCCGGTAATAAATGAGATCTGTAAGCGTCAAGGTGTTACCGCCAACCGTGTTTACAAATTGGATCACTACCGTATCAATATCTTTGTGATAGCGGGCTATGCTGTAATAGCCTAGCACCCAGCCTGTGTGCTCATACTCATAAATTGACGAGTATATTGCCTGTTCTTTATCAGTAAGTAGTGTGCCATCATTTAAGGCTCTCAGAAAAATACCCACATCTTCAGCGGTTGCAAGATAACCTTGATCAAGTTCTTTAAAGTCGTCGTCGTACCCAACGTAATAGCCGCTCATAAGTTCTTCTAAATCAATATCATCCATGGAGAGAAAGGTCTGCTTCAGACCAAGTAGCACCAATATCTCATCTTCAATAAATTGTCTGCGATCATAGCCGAGCGTCTTAGCCATTATCTTGCCAAGTAGTAGGTAATTGGTATTGGAATAGTTATAATCACTACCTGGCTTGAAATCTGCTGGGGTATCTAAAACTAACTTTAAGTTACCATCACCGCCGATTGACCGCTCTGACCAAGAAAAATCATCATGATCTGTGTAATTTGGTATGCCGCTTCGGTGTTGTACCATCATGCGCAAAGTAATTTGCTCAGCATACTCGATGCGTCCCACGAGTGATGGCAAATAGTCTGCTAGTGTTTTATCCAGAGACAGACTGCCCCTCGCCACAAGTTTTGCTACTGCTGATGCATTATATAATTTTCCGATGCTGGCAATTTTGAAGAGTGCATTTGGGTGTGCGAGAATTTTTTTATCTCTATTGTGCCAGCCGCTGGCATAATACTCTGCTTTCTGCCCCCCCTTCTGGGCATAAACAATTATGCCATCTAAGCCCTGATTGACAGCATCATCAACCTGCTCTTGAACGGTCGAAGGGAGAGGTGCAAAATAATAAATCGCAGCCTCCCACGGCGCGAATGCATATATACTGGTGACTGTTACAATCGCTGCAACCACTCTCACTATTAGTTTTTTCATTTTCGCGCCATTATTAACAAAAACGTAGATGGGCCATAATTAGTGATGATGACTTCCCAAAGGACTGACCACTTACGCTTCAGGAAAGTAGCGTTGATTCGTGATCACGTTCTGAGTCCTGGTAATCCAGATAGAGGAAAGTGGTCATAATAATGGTCGCTAGAATAGAGGTTACAATCAGTATAAGAATGAAATCTTGCCATCCTCCTTCTTTGTTTGCCACGGCTCCACCAATGAAATCGAACATCATTGCGCCAAAATAAGCAAATGCATCGATTAACCCAACCAGTAGACCGCAGTGCTTGCCACCAAAGCTGATCGAAAAGACGCTCATTGGAATGTAATATGCCGGGGAGATCGCAAAACCAAAAATAAATATCAAAACGATGGTAGTGGTCAGTTCTAATACAGCGCCGAGATCATATACACCCAGTAGCCTCAAACTCAGAAGACACAATACAGCGGCCATTAAGCTGGCACACATCGTATAAACTATATTCTTTTTCGAAAGTTTATCGTAGATGAAGCCGCCACTGAAAACCGCAATCAGGCATCCCAATGGAAATGCCGAAGATGCCATGCCCGCTTGTGCCGGCATCAAGCTAAATGTTTCACTAAGGTATATAGGGATAAAGACTTGGAATTCGAACAGAACGGCCAGTGAAGAAACGCCAAGACAAATGAGCCAGAATCTGGGATTTTTTATAAAAATGTAGATAGCGGAACGTGTCTCGATTTCGCTTAGCGGGTGATTTTCTGACCCGCTCGCTAATGACTCAGATGTCTGTTCGGGTTCCTCCGCTAATTTGCCTGCGCCCTGCCAGGCACTTCTCAGATATCTTGGCAATATGATGGCTCCCAGAAACGCGAGCGCCCCAGCCATATAGAACAAGCCTCTCCAGGACATTAGAAGAAGCAAACTGCTGACCAATAGAGTCGTAGCTACAGAACTTATCCGAGAGCTTGTTGCGATAAAGCCCCATACACGACCATGCTTGGCTTGAACAAAACAAACTCGAATTATGTTTGCCATCGATGGCCAGCCGGCAGACTTGGCAAATACCGTGAGGAAATAAAGCGCAAAGAAAGCGATGTTGCTCGATAGCGTGCCGAACACAAATGTGGTGATAGCCGCGAGGAAAACAGCCCAGACAAATACCTTCCTCCCGCCAAGCTTGTCAGCGAGCACGCCGGTTGTGAGCTTTCCGGTTAAGTTGCCAGCCGTACCCCAACCAAGAATAGCTCCAAAAGTCGCGATATCAAGGGTGAGAACGGGGTCTGCTAACATTGCAGGTCCGGCGACACCGACTACCGTTCTACAAAGCATTAGCATGCCGTAACCTAAGCACATACTGATGACAATATGCATTTCCCAACGCATATCTGGCTTGTTTATGCTGTTCATGTGGTTATCTTTTGCACTAGTTAGCAGAAATTATTTCCTCTTTGAACTTCAGACGTTGATTTTCAATAACCGCTCTAACGATATGAATCTCCATGTCCTCAGAGCCAAAATTTTTATAGTACATAAACATATTTGTATCGTTTGGAGTATCGGCACTTGATAGTGATCCACTCTTATATTGAGTGAATGAATGTTGGTGATACAGATCAGTGGATTTCAGCATTGATAATTGATGAGAATGACCACAGAAGATGTGTTCTATATTGTGCTCTATTACGAATTCGATAGTGATTCTAGAATTGAAAAGAGGGTCTGAATCCGTATCGAGGATGGGGTGGTGAATCAGAAGAATTATCCGATCATAATTCGCTTTACTAATTGCGCGAGAAACTGCTCTCAACATTTCTATATCTACAAATCCATTATCTTCATAGAGTTCACTGGAGTCGAGGCAAACTATAAGAACAGACACGCCATCAATCATGATTTTTTTTAGGAAGTTGACATCCGTCAAGTGTTCCATCACGCCATGGACATTACCATCAAGAAAAATATTATTCTTTCTGCAATTTTCACGATTTAGTGGACGAATGACTTCTATATCGTCGATATATTGACGAAAATAATCGACACTGCGCAGGTTCCGTTTATCATGATTTCCTGGGATCGAAATGATGTGTTGGCAATCAATCGATTTCAGAAAATGGCTTGCGGCTTCAAACTCATTCTCCAGAGCATCAGTCGTATTATCGCCAGTGTTTATTACAATATCAGCCGAATATCTGTTCAATCTCTCCAACAATAAATCATTGCTTCCTTGCCAATGACGAGGACCAAAATGCATATCTGAAATGTGTAGTAGATTCATTTTTACGTCGAGCTCATCCCGATTCCTTTGCAGCTGGATTGTGCCTGATAAGCAATACATAGGCGAATGTTAATTTGATCAAAACCCAGATGAGCGCTGATCTCCACTCCCATAGCGTGCGCCAAAAGACTGAAGTGGTCCCATTGCAATGATTGGCACCGGCGATGACATCTTGCGCATCCAGCATCCCATGCACGGCGCATGTAACGGCCTGTGATCAGAGCGCCCGTGGCCTGTGATGCAGGTGACGACAACGACGGCTATTCGGATGAACAGGAAGCCATAGATGGCACTGACCCTTTAAATCCGTTCTCCTGCAGCCAAGGCTGTTTTAGCTTTGATATTGATGCAGACGAGAAATTGGTGGCAGATGCCTTAACTGACGGATTACTTGTTATAAGGCATCTGTTCGGATTCTCAGGCATGCACTTATCGCTGATGCGACTTCCAGCGTCGCTACTCGCCAAGATACGACTGAGATAACCAGTTATCTCAACGATGCAGAAAGTGAGCTAGACATCGATGGGGACGGGGACGCCGGAGCACTGACCGGCGGCCTGATATTGATCCGCTATCTGTTTGGTTTCTCTGGCGATGCGTTAATTTCAGGGGCAGAGTCTGTGAATGCCGAGCGTACCACTGCAGAGCAGATAGCAGCCTATATCAGCGAGCGTATTCCAACCATTTGACTGCAGCTATAGCGCTATCTATGCACTTCTGTGTGGCTCAGGCACCTGTGGGCAGGATCAACAGCCCACTACAAGCTATTCGGAGTCGGTCGGTTAAGACTGATATCTCTGTAGGATGACTCACACGCTTAAACTGTCATATCACTGCTTGTGAAACCCGCATGAAGATCGCTTGCCTTCTCCTTAGTATCTACGCCGCCTTTGCCTTCGGGCATGGTGGTGGTCTAAATGGTCAAGGGGGACACTTCAATCGCTCTACCGGTGAATCTAACACCTGAATCTATGTGGCTCTATTCCTGTGGCCACCATAAGTCCACATAGTAGTTCCATATGCCATCATCTTTTCTCCAAACCACAAGGTAATCATCTATTGATCGAGTCAATTTGCCGCTTTCCTCATGCATTTGATAGCTTGCTTCTCCAGTCTCGTAAGCGAAGTTTCCCACAACTGTTACTGAAGTCGTTCTCAAATTCAAATTACTCAGGGATTTCATATCCTGTTGTAAAAAGGAGCGAAGATCATTCCGGTCTGTTATCGCTTCAGATCCTGGCGGGAGGACGATAAATCTCTCACCGAAAATCGAGGAGAGGCGTTCTACATCACCAGAGTTAAAGGCATCTGCCCATTGTTGATTCCGTGACTCAATCAAATCCGCAACCTTCCCGTCTGCAAGAACTGGGAATGTAAATGCCAATATCAGCACTCCAAATATAGTCTTCATACAGTTTCTTGTCTTAACAGAGAACAGAAAGTATAAAGCGAATTATTCCAATACGGCAAAACTAGCCACTCGACCCATTCCTGATATCTCATAGGGCGCTTAAAAGGGCGCTTAAAACAGCCGTCTTGCCCCTCTACAGAGCCTCTATAGATGAGATTGAAAGCGTCACAGGGCAGATTTCTTAAAGCATCTACCGGACGATATATAGGTAGAGCTTGAGGTTCAGATGGCGAGAACGATGTGGTAGGTGGTGACAACTGCTACAAGGTGGAATTGAGTTATCGAGCGTAGCTCTATTAATTTCTTTGCTTGCAAATCGACCACATGAACCCTAGATCATCTAGTCGCTGTTTACGCTTAGGGGTTAGTTGACCTGGTTTCCTTCTCTAAATAATAATCCATGCCCCGAATTTCAAGCCATTGATTTGGTGCGATATGGCTTATCTGCTGAAACTGTGACCTGCTTACTTAGTATCAGCCCTACTCCATACTCTATTTAATTCAACCTGAGAAAATATAGTGCGCCTAGTATTGATCCTGCTGACTGTCTTAGCAACCTTTGTTTCTGCCGAAGAGCCGAGGGCTGACCTATTGCCTATGAAAAAAGAACTGCCAGAATACCCTCAAGCTGCGCTTAATAAAGGGCTTCACGGCTGGGTAGTGTTAGAGTTCACAGTCAAGGCTGATGGCTGGGTGGTTGATGCGAAGGTTGCTAAAAACTGTGCAACTACGGGCAGGCTTTACTGTGAAAATGAACCAAATGATATCTTTGATAAATCCGCATTAGAGGCGGCTCAGTCCTTTGTTTATCAAGTGGATGAAGTAAGTTTTAGGGAAAGGCAATACGAGGGAATTCAGAACCTTGTTACCTATGAGTTGAGCGACACGCCAGTATTTAAAGGTGATAAGAAATTCTACTGCGGTCGCGAAGCTCAATTGTCAGCAATTGCCTTACATGGTTTTGGGCAACAACAATCTGAGCGATTGACAAAAAAGAAGCAAAAGGCGTGGCATAAGGAAAACGGATATCAGGGAGAATACAGTTATATCAAGGAAGCAAAGAAGCAACTTGCTAACTTCGCTCGAAAAAGTGGTGACCAACTGCGGAAAAACCTCTATAGGTCTAACGATACCCGTCTCCAAAAAAGCATGTCCGCGCTCACTTTCGAGCAGATAAAAGAATCCAGTAAAGAAGCTTGTTTGTTACGAGAGGCGACTTGACCCGCCTGCTACTCATAACCGTGATGGGATTTGTACTTCTGACCTCTGTTGATAGTGAGACACCAATACTGGGCATCAGTAGTGTCAGCTAGCGAGTGCAGCTGCGGGCAAGATCAGTAGTCCAATATAGACAATCCTGAAAATTTAGGTTAAGTCTGAAGTCTTTGCGCGATGTGGGCTAGAAAGGATCCCTGTTTACGTCTTTGTTGGTGTGGAGCAAGGTGTACTCATACCAATTTTATAAGACCAATATGAAACACCTACTAATGATACCTCTGATTGGGGTTTCGAAGGAGCAAAAGCCATGTTTGTAAAGTCTGTCATGTTCTACATATGTGTTATTACCGGTGTCTGTGGCGCTTATTCCTCAAGTTATGCCAAGCACCCTATTAAACCCGCTTTGAAGCTCTACGTCTTCGATTGCGGCATGCTCACGTTCCCTACCGTTGATATGTTTTCAATCAATAATGACGAAACGGATGTCAGGGAACTGATCGTGCCCTGTTACATCATCGAACATGAGAAGGGCCGGTTGCTCTGGGATGGTGGCCTGCCATCGAGTATTGCAGATCACGAAGGTTATGATGAAGCCGGCCAGAGATTGGACAAAACCTTTGCCGAGCAGATCAAACCTTTGGGCCTGACCATGGCCTCCTTCGATTATGTTGCGTTCTCGCACATGCACTACGATCACGTCGGCGTTGCCAACGAGGTGACTGGCGCTACCCTGTTGATTCAAAAACCCGAGTACGAAGCCGCATTCGCCGACACGATCACCATCGAGTTTTTTCAACCCGAGTTGTACAACAACCTGAAGAACGAAAAAGTGCAGGTGATTGAAGGCGGCCATGACGTCTTTGGCGACGGCAGCGTCCAAATTGTATCTGCCTACGGTCACACTCCTGGCCACCAGGTCCTGTTCCTCGACCTGCCCAAATACGGACCATTGGTGCTATCGGGGGATCTCTATCATTTCCGAATCAGCCGCCGCGAAAAGCGTGTACCACAGTTTAATTTTGATGCCGCCCAGACCTTGAAAGCCATGGATAAAGTTGAGAAATTCGTCAAGGACAAGAAGGCAATATTCTGGATCGAGCATGACTTCGCCGGGTTTAAAGCGTTGAAAGTTGCGCCGGAGTTTTATGAATAGCGTATGCCATTTTTTTGGCTTCGAGCATTAGGATCATCGCAGTAACAAGGGCTTATTAGCCATGCTAATGAGACTACTGGCTCTCATAATATTATCGTTCTTGTTTGCTGGATGCGTGGTCTCAGCCACAGAAGAAGGTATAGCTGTTCGGGTGATAGATAAACAAAACGATTATATATGCAATTATGTTAGAGAAGTCACTGGGTATGGAACGGCGAGCGCTATGATTCAAATAAAAAATAGGGCCGCGAAAGCGGGAGCTAACGCTGTTCGGGTGAATTATGCCGATTACATAGCGAATGAAGCCGGCTCACCTATTGTGATTGCTGAAGCATTGAATTGCGAATTCGAGGACTGAATGCAAACTATTGTACGTCATCAGCCCTTTTCGGAGCACCTAACGGTCGCTGCTAACGGGAATCGCTGGCCTTCTTAATTTCCTGGGCGGCTCTTATGCCGGACAGGTACGCGCCGTGACAGGTGGCTTGGGCGCCAACGATGGTGGCTTCTCCAGCGAAGTAAAGCTTATCGTCAATAGGTCCTGCCAGTTCGACGCGTTGATTGGCATGGCCCGGTAGAGCGCAGGAATAGGAGCCCAGGGTTAGCGGCTCTGTTGCCCAGGCGGTGACGATGGAATTGTCGATATGGTTTCGAATGTCATTTCCGAACACATCAGTTAACTGGTTCAGGGCGAAATCCAGACCGGTTTGCTGGCCCTGTTTTTCCAGCCACACAGCAAATCGCCCACCAACAAAAATCGTCGCCGTGTTCAATCCCATGACATTGGCTTCAATCTCCGAGCCTTGCCCATTTTCATTCCAGGTATGATGAACCCCCAAATCGCCTGCAGCAAAAACATCACGGCTAAAATGAACGCCTATTTTATTCATTGTCTGGGTTGGGACTGCCGATATAGCCGCTTCTTTCCAAGCTGGCAAGCCGGGCTTAAACTGGATATGGTTAGCTGCCAAAATGCCCGTTGAAACCGTGACTAAAACACGCTGACTCCTGATGGTGCCCCTATTGGTTTCCACCTGCACGCCGCTTGAATTCCAATTAATGGATGTGACCTTGGTATTGAGTGAAACCGGAACTTGACCGCCCCATTTTTTTACCAGATTGCCATACCCGTTTAGTATTGAAAAATCATAACCATTAATGAAGTTGACCAAATCAGCCGCAGAGGTCTGGTCTATATCCGCCGCATTAGCGGTCGCCATGCCGATCATCAGTGGCGCAGCGTAAGGGCTGTCCAGGTCTACAAGGTCCGACACCGCTGAATCTTTGCCCTGCGCCTTTGATGCAATAATCCGTTCAGTACACTGCTGATCATACTGATTGCGCAGGGCCGATTGGTTTTCGTCCAGCATGATACCGTTGCAGTAGTTACGCACCTGGTCCACAGCAAACAAATCGCCCTTGTCTTTTTTCAGCACTATTCCCAAATTATCTGCTATAGGAACAAAAGGGTTTGTCTCGGCTTGATGGAGGTAACTGCAGCCAAGATCAAACCAGTTGTTCGGGGCGATTTCTTCGCTGTAGGCTCGCCCACCAATGCGGTGGGAAGCTTCGACCAGAGTGTAACTCAAACGCTGCCTGGTTAGTTCCTTGGCAGCTGACAGTCCAGCAGCACCGGCACCGATAATGATAACGTCTGGTTCTTCATTCATATGCCACGTTTACCTTTAACCAATGGAATACTCCGACCTAGGTCGCTGCCGCGCGCGCTGCATCCCGCCCGGAGATGCAGGCTCCATGAATGCTCGCATAGGCCGTGCTGGAGGTCGCTTCACCCGCGAAGTAAATGCGGTTGTCGATAGCCTGTGCAAGTATCGACCGCTGGTCCGCCGCGCCGGGTTGTGCACAACTATACGCGCCTTTGGCCCACTCGTCGCCGTTCCACGCCGAGACAATATGGTGTGTAGGGTATGGCACTGCTTTACTTCCCAGTACATCCCGAAGTTTCGCCAGGACAAACTCTACAGTGGCGCGCTGGCCCGACTTTTCCAACCATTCGGCAACGCGACCACCCATTACGATTTCAACGTAGTCGTTGCCGAAGGGCTGGTTTCTGAAGTGAATTGGGCCTTCCTTAGAAGTGTTAATCGTGAAATACGCGGGTAGCTCGTGCAGGACGGCCTTATCAAACATCAGCGCTACTCGAGTATGGCTGCCAAGGGGAAGTCCTTGGATTGCATCGAGCTTCCAATTGGGCAAAGCGGGTTTGAATTCTATCCCCTGCGAGGCCAGTACGCCGTTTGAAACGGTCAGGATGACTTTGTCAGCATGAATACGACCTTTAGCAGTATTCAGCTTGAGTCGTGAACCGGAGTAATCCACGCTGCGAACCGCTGTATTCAGCATGACCGGTACGCCCTGGCTATATCGAATCATGAGTGTGCCAAGTCCACTGGCGACAGCCAGATCATCTTCCTCGCGCACGAACGCCAATGCGTCCTCCGCCGAAGCCTGATCGACATCACGAGTATTGTCCTTTGCGTACAGCGCGTGAAAGTAGCCTGCCCAACGATTGTCATTATCAATGGCATCGTATACAGATATGTCCTGATGGCCCTTAATGGCCTGCGCCATCGCTTCAAACTGCTTGTCCCAATAGGCACCTAAGTCTCGCTCACTACCCTTTGGCAGCCATCCTCCATCCTCGAAATATCGGCCGGCCGTGTAATGTTTACCATCTTTTTCAAGTCGTAACCGGTACCGCTCGGCAAGACGCATCAGGGGGTTTTTAGACGGCTCCATGATCCAATGTGCGCCAAGATCGAATGGCATATTCGGGGCGAGAACTTCGGTGTAGGCTCTACCACCAATTCGATGTGAGGCTTCGAGCAGAATGAAGTTCTGTTCAAGCCGGCGTAACTCCTTGGCGGCAGTCAGACCCGCTGCGCCGGCTCCAACAATTACAATCTTCGTACCGGTCATAGTTCCAAGGCCAATTCAATTGGGTTTGCCTCTCGCCAGTATATTCGTTGCGATAGATGGTCGACAATAGAGAATTAAAGTGAGGGTGTCGCTAAAGCAGGCTGGCGTTTTAGAGATGGGTTTCCTTTTAATTTTTCTCTAATGATTACTCTGTGTTTCGGTGTGTGACCCGGTTTTAGATTGTTTGTTTGCTTGATTCATTGCTGGGTGGTAATTACGCCAAATCACCATCGCGGCAAGGATGCCGAGTGATATAAAGATGACCGCAGATGACAAGCTGAACCAGGCTTCTCCGGTTTGCCAATTCATAGAGCCATCCGCCAGAATTTCTCCCGTACCGCGTTGATAGGGCTTGATGTAATAATTTACCACCGCAAACGGCATGACACAGCCATATAAAATGAGCAGCACAGGGGCAATCATGGTCGTTCTTGTTTTCTTAGCTTCAATGTCTCCAGCCGGGGTGATGTGAAGCTCGTGCCGATAAGCGGCCTCCTGCTCCGACACGGTGCCCTTTCTTGAGATGATGCCTATGGTGATAAGGCTTATGACTGTGCCAATAATAGCCGGGTGAAGATAACTTGGCCAAGTAATATAGCCGACGTATTCAAGACCTGCTGGAATCACATTAAATACAAAGCCGCTTAACATACCCCAATAGGCTGCGGCCTCAGTTATGTGTTTACTCCATATACTCATGAGGCCAACCGGCCCCCAGGAGGAAGCATAGATGGTTCCTACGAACAGCATCAGCCAGAAGATATTGGGTGGAAAATAAAGGCTGGCGAGTAAGACAACAACGCCCACCATCATCATGATTACCCGTATTGATCGTAGATCTAGTGCCTTCTCTCTTTTCACCACATCATTGCTCGCACTGAACCCGACCAGAGAGAGAAAGGTGGAAGCCGATGATAACGCCGCTGCCATGATGCCAGCTAATACCAGGGCGCCTAAAAATTCTGGAACTAAGTTTTTAGCCGCCCAAACCAGTACAGTTTCAGAAGGCGTAATATCGGTCTTTACGAGATTGACGAGCCCGCCAAGGACGTAAATGGCGGTCTGCAAAAGGGCGACAATAATGAGTGCATACATCGCTGATCGTAGAACCACATGCTCATTCTTGGCCATCAAATGACGGCCTGCCTGCCAGGGGCCGACAATATAGACTGCGCTCCAGGCTATATCGATAACAAATGCCCATATAAGGTAATCCATCGGCGTTGCCCAATCGGTCCCCGGACCAACAATGCCGCTCCAGGAAGCGATGCCGGGCTTGCTTTCAAGTTGCGCCATATTCTCGATAGAGGATGCGATGCCGCCTAAGTCACTGACAATGTAATAGGCAAAAACAAGGGTCGCCCCGGTAAACAATAAGAACATCAAGGTATCGGTAAGGATCACACCCTTGGAACCCGAATACATCGTAAAGAAAGTATAACTAAGCCACACCACAATAAGACTGTAAAAATAAGTCAGATCCGTCAAATCGGCAAGAAGGATTGCTGCTCCTTGGGTGACAATAAGCAGATAGATGCTAATGGAGAGCATAATTATAATGCCCGAGGCTTGCCGTACCCGAAAACTGTTAAATCGTTGGCCAAAAAATTCAGCCACTGTGGTTGCCCTGCTGCGTCGCAGATAACGCCCAAAAAACAAAGCGCCGATGACGTATCCGGCGGCAGCCGTGCTCGGGAATAATACATAAGCACCCATTTGACCGTCATAGGTGAATCCTGCCTCACCCAGAAAGGCAACTGAGCTCATCACGCTCGCTACTAAGGTGCCGACGATAAGAATCGTCGGAGCGCGACGCCCGGCAACAAAATAGTCATCCAGGTTTTTGACGTTTTTCCCGGCGTAATTGCCAATAGCAATGAAAAGAACCAGGCTGATAACAATCGTGATAGTAAAAATGTCCATTCTCTTGCCTCCTATATACCGCCAGCAGTGAGTTAAGCGGTAACGAACCGCATTAGAAACCTTGTATATGGTCAGGCCATATGACAGCACCGGCTCTACATTCCATGGCGCGCTTCCCTGCTAACTGTCGATCCGCTCTATCCTGCCAATACCTGGGCTCTTACCTTCCTCGGATTCACCCCGATACGCCTTGACTGAACGGGAAACAAACCGATTTAGCGGATCAAAGGATACTGGTTAAGATATCGATCCCACTGAAAAACAGCAATAACCGCAAGATTAATTTCGACCTGGCATCCAGTTCTTCATAAGCCTTCTTTAGCTTCTCGATCTCTTCCTTTGCCTGATCTCCGCCTTCGTCAATCACCGCCTTGCTCTGGCTCATCGCGCCGACCAGGGCCGCACCGGCGGAAGAAAAGCCAAAGATTTTCAAGAAACGCCGTCTGTTATGCATCCTTTCTACTCCCTCGGGTATTTCTCCTAAACCTCTCTTTATGAATTCTTTTCAGTAACCACAACGCCACTGCTTTAATTGTGACTAACCTTTACGTTCTGGACATTAAATTTTTTTCGATAATGCTTTAGACAGAGTTTACTTCATGGTATCCAGAATCTTGACCAGGTCGGTAAATTCAGTCCGAGGATTAACAATAGCGAAACGTGTATTAGGCCTGCCTAGATGTGAACTCGGCACGACAAATGCCAGCTGGGATTCAAGCAATGCCTCGGACCATTGCTTGTACTGGGTTATATCCCAGCCCCTGCGTTCGAATACCACCACGGACAACACGGGTTGCCTCAACAATTGCAGATAATCCCTTTGTTCAATGACATCGGCAATCTGCCGAGCTAGATTGATACTCCGGGCGATGGCTTGTCGATAAACTGCGATGCCATGGGTTGCAAGCGAAAACCATAACGGCAGGCCTCTGACACGACGGGTGAGATTAAAGGCGTAGTCAGAAGGGTTCCACTCGCCATCTCCGTGAACCACGTCCAGGTAATCCGCCTGCTGGGTATGCGCCGACTTAGCATGCATCGGGTTGCGATAAACCAATGCGCAAGCGTCAAAAGGCGCAAATAACCACTTGTGAGGGTCGACAATGAATGAATCACAATTCTCGATCCCCTGATAAAGCGATTTGTGCTCCGTTGACAGGATGCCAGCCAGGCCATAGGCACCATCAACATGGAACCAGAGATTCTCTTTACCCGCAACGCCGGATAACTCGTCCATCCTGTCAACAATTCCAAAATTAGTGGTGCCGGCAGTCCCTACCAATGCAAAAGGGGTTAATCCCGACAACCGGGCCGCAGCAATGGCCTTATCAGCAGCGTTCGCTGTGAACTTTCCATCTGGAGTTGGCTCAGCGATGATCAGTTCAACGTCCATCACTCTCGCTGTAGCGGCCAGCGAAGAGTGCGCCTCAGCACTGCAGACAACAGCCCAGGGGCCGGTTCGACCACTGGCTTTAGCCCATTGCCTGGCGGAAACAAGTGCAGAGAGATTTCCCAGAGTACCACCCTGAACAAAAACTCCGCCAGCGCCGTCGGGTAAGCCACACTCCCGGGCCAAAAATTCCAGCACCTGATTTTCAGCAAAGATAGCGCCTGCACCTTCTTTCCAGGATCCGCCGTAAATAGAACTGGCAGAAACGACCAGATCAAACAGTGATGCTGCCTCAGTGGGGGCAGCAGGAATAAAGGAGAGGAAATTCGGGTGATCCGCTGAAACAGTGGCAGGTGCTAGAATATCGCGAAAAATCGCCAGCGCCTGCTGCCCACCGATACCAGCATCTGTGAGTGTTTGCCCCGTTAGTTCCTTTAGTGTTTCCAGTGACTCAGGACGATCCAGTGGCACTGGGTCATAATCCATACGCGCGACTGAATACTCTAAGACCGCCTGCCGCAGCGCTAACGTTTCCGCACTGATTCGGTGCATTATATCGCTCAACCTAACCTCCTATAACTGCTACAGACTCTGATCACCTATTACAATCGGGCTTAGCCAGGGCCGGTCTGGTCACATAGCCTTAGGCTAAACAGACCTATCTCTGATATGAAGCTACCTAAATAGCCTTTCCTTTATAGAGCACTACCTGAATAACCCTTCCTTTATATAGCACGTATATAGCACGACCTAAAAAACTCTGATTTTTATAACCGCTGATTCTCCGGGGAAGAAGCCCCATTCAGGATGATATCTCCGCTCTAGCTGTTTTATTAACCCTCGCCTATTTCTGCCAGCTTAGCTTTTAACGTCTGCAATGCCCGTCTATTGGCATTCCTGATATTATCCATCGATGGTGCCTGCTCGCTGATATCGCCAAGTTCAGCCAGCACTACGTGGACGTCATCATGCCCTTCGATTTGAGTCATATCCTTCAACCATCGATCTACATTAGGGAAGGGCGTAAAATCAAAGACATTGGTAAATTGCGGTTGAAGCTGGCCAATTTCAACATAAGCAGCCAGATCAGCCAGAGTCACATGTTCACCCACCAGGAATTGACGATCCTTCAGCCAGCCGGTATCCAGTACAGTAAGCGCCGCAGTCAGGTTTCGCCTGGCTGATTCCTGGACCATCGTCGGGATATCTAAATCCTTGCGGATCTTTGGCGCAACCAGACCCAGCGAGGCATCCCTGACATTGCGATGATGGTAATTCAAGTACCAGTCCACGCGAGCTCTTAGCCGGTAATCATCGGGATAAACATCAGTCCAGCCATTACTATTGGCCAGATAGGTCATAATGGCGTGGGCTTCTCCCAAGGTGAATCCAGTATCCGGTTCTTCCAGACAGGGAATGGTCCCGCCAGGGTTTTTCTCCAGATAGGCTGCACTGCGGCTACCATTGTCGCCTTTTGAGCCTGGATTGATGAGCACCATTTCAAAAGACATTCGTTTCAGGATAAGTAGCCACATGACGGCCCGCACAGGCTGTGAAAAAGGTACTCCATAAAGAATCGGATGGGTCATTGGAACTCCCTGGCTGTGAGTAGGTTTAGGAACCTAGATTGGATCATTATTCAATAACAGCCACAAGCTTCTCCAAAAGCCGCCCAGATTTCAATCTATTCAACCTTCTATCGGACGCTATTTCTATCGGAACCTATTTGACGACTATCCGGCCACTGCCAGCACCGCTAAGCCATTCGGCTTAACAAAAGGCTGAACAGGCATCAACTGTTCTAAATTCGACATCACTGGCTGCGCAGTGTTGCGCTCGATACAGCAACAACCCGACTATTATTATCGCTCCCAAACTAGCTTACCGGCATAAATCACCCCATTTATTGACTTAGATCATAAACAATCACTTCTGAAAGCCAATTTATTGTTGACTAGCCAAAGCGACATGTTTATTGTACGGGCTGCTACTCGATCTAGCTCTTTGAACTAGCGCGCACGGTCATTATTAGTTGCGCCTGCCTCAGGGAAATCGGCTATTGGGCAGCCCAAAAAATTATAGTCAAGACACGCTGTCAACTTAATAGTCAAGACGTGCTGAAGGAAATCTTTATGCCTGTTGCTGTTGTATTCATTCTATTAGTCATTGGTTCAATAATATTCCATTTCGCTAGCCCCTGGTGGTTTACGCCACTGGCCTCAAACTGGGGAACAATAGACGACACTATCAATATTACTTTCTGGGTAACCGGATTTGTATTTGTTGCCGTCAATCTGTTTATGGCCTATGCGGTGATACGTTTTCGCAATCGCAAAGACAGTAAACCCGCGAAATACGAACCAGAAAATCCAAAGCTTGAAATCTGGCTAACCGTTCTCACCGCTATCGGTGTTGCAGCGATGTTAGCGCCCGGCCTTTATGTCTGGAATGACTTTGTGCATGTCCCGGAAGAAGCCTGGGAGGTCGAGGCCGTCGGTGAACAATGGCGCTGGTCCTACAGGTTGCCAGGAGAAGATGGCATGCTGGGCACGGTTGATAACCATCGGGTCTCTGCAGCCAATCATTTCGGTATCAATCCAAACGACCCTAACGGCCAGGATGATTTACTGGTCACAAGCAACGTCTTACACATCCCGGTGGACAAACCGGTAAAATTTCTGCTCCGATCAAAAGACGTCCTTCATGACTTTGCTGTCGCTGAGTTTCGAGTAAAAATGGACCTCGTTCCCGGCCTGGTATCCTATATGTGGTTAACGCCAACCAAAACGGGAAGCTATGAAGTACTCTGTGAGGAACTCTGTGGCCTGGCTCACTTCACCATGCGCAGTCGCGTGGTAGTTGATACCCAGGAGGACTTTGATGCCTGGGAATCACAGCAGCGCACATTTGCCCAATCACAGCAGGTACGCGATCCTAACGCTATGATCGGCAGTGCCCTGTACGCCGTTTGTGCAACCTGCCATGGCGCGCAAGGCGAAGGCAACCTTGCATTAAATTCGCCTAAATTAAGCGGCCAATCAGACTGGTATATCAACCGTCAGCTACAAAATTTCAAACAAGGCTATCGCGGCGCGCACAAGGATGATTTATTCGGCGCACAGATGGCGCCCATGGCCGCTATCCTGGCCGATGACGCCGCCATAAGGGATGTCACAGCTTATATTGGCACCTTTGCCCACGGCGACAGCGATCAATCGATTACAGGTGATCTGGATCGCGGTAAGCAGCTTTTCACTACCTGTGGGACCTGTCACGGCAAGACAGGCCAAGGCAACTATGCGACCAATTCACCTCGTCTGAATGGGCAGGAAGATTGGTATATCAAACGCCAGTTAATTAACTTTAAAGAGGGTATTAGAGGGGCTCATCCCGGGGACCAGTTTGGACCTCAGATGGCCAGCATGTCTAGAATGCTGCGCAGTGACAATGACATGAACGATGTTATCGCCTATATCAACTCTCTATCAAACCAACCAGAAAATAAGATTGCAGCAATTACGCAGGGGGAACACTAATGGCCTACGTTGCACTAGCGGACAGGGAACCGGAATTATCCCATCCCCACTCTTTTATTACTAAATATATATGGAGCCAGGATCATAAAGTTATCGCCATCCAATATGGCCTGACCGCCATTGCAGTGGGTGTCGTTGCCCTTATTCTCTCGGTCATGATGCGTTTACAATTGGGCTTTCCGGATTCATTTTCACTAATCTCGCCCAGTGAGTATTACCAGTTCGTAACCATGCATGGCATGATTATGGTGATATACCTGCTGACAGCGCTGTTTCTTGGTGGCTTTGGCAACTATCTCATCCCGCTGATGGTGGGTGCCCGGGATATGGTTTTCCCCTACCTTAATATGCTGAGTTACTGGGTCTACCTCCTGTCGGTCATTATCCTCATGGCCAGCTTCTTTGTCACTGGCGGTCCTACTGGCGCAGGCTGGACCTTGTACCCGCCGCAGGCCATTATGTTTGGCACGCCCGGGGTAGAAGCCGGTATCGTTCTGATGCTGGCCTCCTTAGCAGTATTTATTGTCGCCTTCACTATGGGCGGCCTCAATTACGTAACAACGGTTCTACAGGCACGCACGCATGGCATGACATTGATGAGAATGCCACTGTCTGTGTGGGGTATATTTACAGCAACTGTTTTAGGCTTATTGGCCTTCCCCGCTCTGCTGGTCAGCGCCATCATGATGACCTTCGATCGACTCCTTGGCACCAGCTTCTTTATGCCTGCGATTGTCTCAATGGGTGAACAATCTGCCTACGATGGCGGCAGCCCGATTCTTTTCCAGCACCTGTTCTGGTTTTTTGGTCATCCTGAAGTCTATATCGTTGCATTACCTGCGTTTGGTATCGTTTCCGATTTGCTGAGCACCCATGCACGTAAGAACATCTTTGGCTATCGTATGATGGTATGGGCTATCGTTGGTATTGGCGGATTGAGCTTCATCGTCTGGGCGCACCATATGTACGTCAGTGGCATGAATCCTTATTTCGGTTTCTTTTTCGCAACCACGACACTCATTATCGCAATACCGACCGCAATCAAAGTCTACAACTGGGTACTTACGCTGTGGCAAGGTAACATTCATCTGACTGTCCCCATGCTGTTTGCGATTGGGTTCATTTTCACCTTTGTTCATGGCGGATTAACCGGCATTTTCCTAGGTAACGTGGTTGTTGACCTGCCGTTGTCAGATACCTATTTCGTCATTGCCCACTTTCACATGGTGATGGGTGTTTCACCCATCCTGGTCGTATTTGGTGCTATCTATCACTGGTATCCCAAAATGACTGGCAGGATGTACAACGAGCGTTTAGGTCAAACCCACTTCTGGATGACCTTTCTAGGCACTTACGCAATCTATCTACCCATGCATTATCTTGGTTTCCTGGGCGTACCCCGGCGTTATTTTGCATACGAAGGAATCGAGTTTATTCCTGAATCTGCTCAGGATTTAAATGCTGCGATAACCATTGCCGCGATATTTGTTGCATTCACCCAGATTATCTTCTTTGCCAATATGATCTGGAGTCTGTTCAAAGGCAAAAAAGCTGGATCCAACCCCTGGGGCAGTACATCATTAGAGTGGCAAACCCCTAACACACCACCGATTCACGGCAACTGGGGTGACGAATTACCTAAGGTCTACCGCTGGGCTTATGACTACAGCGTACCCGGTGCTGAGAAGGATTTTATTCCGCAGAACACGCCACCAAGTGACAAAGCGCCTGAGACAAATACATGATTGCAGTTCTCATTTTTATGACTGCTGCAGTCGCTATCAGCTACTGGTGGTTATGGAAGCAAAAAATCCTTGAGCAACCTTGGCTGACCGAGGGGACTGCTGTCGATAACCGCGACAGCACCAATCTTGCGGGCAAATCGGCAAAAAGTGGCCTGTTTGTATTCCTGGCGGTCGTCACCAGCATTTTTTCCCTGTTCATCAGCGCTTATTTCATGAGAATGAATCTCAACGACTGGTTACCCGTGGACGAGCCCAGATTACTCTGGGGTAACACCGGTGTATTGGCATTGGGCAGTATCGCTATTCACTGGACAGCAAGGGCAGCCAATAACGACTCAATAGCGACAGTGCGCTACGGATTGATCGCAACAGGCATATTCACTAGTCTGTTTATACTCGGCCAGTGGGTCGCCTGGCAGGAACTGGTTGACCAGGGCCATTACCTGCAATCAAACCCGGCAGCAACTTTTTTCTATCTATTCACTGGTCTGCACGGCATTCACTTGCTGGGCGGCCTGTGGGTATGGTTGAAAACCACCCTCAAGGTTCTGGCTGGTCAGAATGCCGAACAAACAATACTCAGCGTAGAGCTGTGCCGAAATTACTGGCATTACCTGCTGGTAGTTTGGCTTTGTTTGTTTGCATTACTTTTATCGACATAAACGCGGATTATAGTTATGGCTGAACAAGCATTATCAAACGAAAATATGGTAGCAGAAGGCTTCTCAGGTATCGCCCAGGATTGGTCTGACGAGAAACAGGCATTCCAGGTCCCCTGGGGTAAAGCCATGATGTGGATATTCCTGCTCAGCGATACTTTTATCTTCAGCTGTTTCCTGACCGGATATATGCATGTTCGCATGAACACCACCATTGCCTGGCCCAACCCCAGTGAAGTGTTTGCACTGACTGTATTCGGAGCCCATATACCGCTGATACTGATAGCCATTATGACCTTCATTTTGATCAGTAGCAGCGGCACCATGGCGATGGCAGTTAACTTCGGTTACCGAAAGAATCGGAAAGTGACCGCGGCGCTTATCGCTGCCACTGCGTTGTTCGGTCTATCCTTTGTTGGCATGCAGGCATTTGAGTGGTCAAAACTCATAGAAGAAGGTGTACGTCCCTGGGGAAATCCCATGGGTGCTGCTCAGTTTGGCTCAGCCTTTTTCATGATTACAGGTTTCCATGGCATGCACGTGTCCATTGGCGTTATCTACCTGAGCATAATCGCATTTAAAGTCTATCGTGGCGACTATGACAAGAAGGATAATTACGAAGCAGTGGAAATTGCAGGACTCTATTGGCACTTTGTAGACCTGGTCTGGGTCTTCATTTTTGCATTCTTTTATCTTTGGTGAGGTCTTTTTGATGTCAGAAAATACAAAATTACACCCAATCAGCATCTATTTAAAGATCTGGTTATTATTATTTGTCCTGAGCACCCTCTCCTACATGGTTGATTACTGGGGCTTCCAGGGATACTTGAGATGGACCCTGATACTCCTGTTTATGTTTCTAAAAGCCGGATTTATCATCGCAATCTTCATGCACATGACCTGGGAACGGTTGGCGCTTGCCTACGCGATTCTAGCACCACCCCTTGTCCTGTTGGTGCTCATCAGTTTGATGGCGATTGAAGCTGATTATATTTTTGCTGCTCGCAAACTGTTTTTCGGTGCCTAGCTACATTTGTTAACCGTGACAAGAACTCCTTGTCTCGGTTAGCGACTAAACTCCCCCTCCACCCCATTCTCCTGTTGACTAACACCAACGCCATTCTTTGTGGCAAACACTCATAAAAATACCATAATGATGTTAGCCTCTATCATTATCAGATATTACTGAAGATCATGCGTGGATAAAGCAGCCTCAGTCCAATGAACTTCTTCGAAGAAGTTCTCTCAAAAACCGACTTCGTTAGTCAGTTAAAACCAGAGAATGCAAGAAACCTTGCCCTGGCCGCGAGTATCTCGATGTGCCTGTCAATACATTGATTTTTTCGGAAGGTGATCAAGCCGACAACATGTATTTCATCGCCACAGGACTTATTCAGGTCTTCATGGGTAAGGACCGGGCGCAACCGCAAGAGTTAGCACGCCTTGCAGAAGGTGACTATTTTGGTGATCAGGGCTTTCTGGCAATGAACAAGGGTGTCCGAACTGCCAGCGTACAAACCCTGGAACCCACCCGAGAGCTGCTAGTATCAGGCAAAACATTTAAAAAAGTGATTGCGAAAAGCACCAAACTGAATACTCGGTTGGAATCCATAGGCAAAGAACAGCAGGAGATTCGAAAAAACACAAGAAACTACAACTGCTGAATCGCCTGGTACAATCACGAAGTTCTGTATCTTTAGGTCTGCCCAGGCTAAGCGGAAACTTCTCCAGTCTATGTCTTGCCGTAGATCCAGAAAGCAAAACCCTTCGTCTGGATGAAGTGGTGTCTGAATACAGAAATTCTGTATTGGTAGGAGATACCATCTCAGTCACCGCTAGTGTCAGTGGCACCCCACTAAGCTTTGATACCAGGGTACTGAAAATCAACAGACAGGAACGTAGGCCTTTATATGTTTGTTCTCTGCCAGATGAGCTGATCTATGGGCAGAACCGCGGCCACTTCAGACTGGTTCTTGGTATGGTCAGCAGAGCCGAAGCGACCATGAGCATTAATGATAAAAAACAGCGGGGGCCCATAATCGACATTTCCGAAGCCGGAGTTTGCTGCAGACTACCTGCGGCAACGCCCATCAAGAGAAGAGATGTCATAGAAGGCGTCAGGCTCAAGCTAAGTACAAGCACCACACTCACCCAGGAAGTCGAAATTCTTAATATTCACCCTGTGGTACATTCTCCAAATACCATTCAGATCGGCGCTCGCTTCAATGCAATTTCACCAGAAGATGTAAGCATGCTCAGGGACCACATAAAGGAAAGTGAACGGCGCCGGCTTCATAATATCAAGAACAGCCAGGATAGTGAGTAGGTTTTATCTGCCTCTGACACTTCACTTAATATGGCATAAGGTCTATTCGTATCCAAGGATACCCTGAGATTGGTATTAGGCTCACCAGCAGGTGGGTTAACCTACGACTCCTGCTACCAACTCTTGCTACCAACTACGGCTACCAACTACGGCTCCTAAATACAGCGTTTATATACGATGGACCCTTACAGGAAGCTGTGAATAGCCTCTGATAAAATTCGAAGAGACCCTCTCTGCATTACCTACAACTTCAATTGTATGGAACCGACGCATTATTTCCTCCCAAAGGACCCGCAGCTGCATTTCGGCCAGGCGGTTACCCATGCATCGGTGAATACCGTAGCCGAAACTCAAATGACGCCGCGGGTTTTCCCTGTCTATAATGAATTGCGTCGCGTCCTTTATGACCGATTCGTCTCGGTTTCCTGAGAGGTACCACATGACAACTTTATCCCCTTCCTTGATGGTCTGGCCGTGCAGTTCAACATCACGCTTTGCAATCCGCCGCATGTGTGTCAACGGCGTTTGCCAGCGGATAATCTCAGGTACCATACTATGAACCAAGGCAGGTGCCTGACGGAGTTTTTCATACTGCTCGGGAAACAAATTTAAAGCAAAGACACCGCCAGATATAGAGTTTCGGGTCGTATCATTACCTCCGATAATAAGCAGCAATAGATTCCCCAAGTACTCCATGGGCTCCAAACTATTCATTGTTGGATTATGCGCCATCAGGGTAATCAAATCGTTGTGCTCTTTCGGGTCCCAGTTTGCCCGCTCATTCCTGAGCTCGGTAAAATAGGCCAGGCATTCCATTAAGCCTTCGCGTCTTTCTTCATCGGGCAGGACGCCGCCTAGTGCTGTTGATGAAGTTGCCAGATCAGACCAGGCGGTTAGCTTGCGACGCTCATCAAATGGAAAATCAAAAATTGTTGCCAGCATCTGAGTGGTCAGCTCTATTGAGACTTTATCCACCCAGTTGAACTCCTCATTTTCCGGGAGCTGATCAAGAATCTGTATCACTCTCTGCCGAATAACGGCCTCAAGCTTGGCTAAATTCATTGGCGCAACGACACCCGTCACTGACTTGCGTTGCCCAGCGTGGACAGGCGGGTCCATGGAAATAAAATTAGGCGCTTCAAAATCCGGGCTTCGATTTCCAATGCTGACGCCACCCATGGACGAAAAATCTTGATGATTCTTGTCCACCGCCATGATGTCGTGAAATCGGGTGACCGACCAATAGGGGCCAAAATCACTTTCGGCACAATAATGAATGGGGGCTTCTTCTCGAAGCCGCTGAAAATAAGGCCAGCAGGTATCAGTTTTAAATAACTGGGCATCTGAAACATTTATTGCTTCAATAGGAATCTCGTAAGCATCCATCTGACTGGTTTCATCCATCAAATTAACCTCCAAAACCCTGGCTGTGAACTAAAAAAAAGACCTGGTTGTCCATGACCCCAGTAAACCGTTTAAAACCCTATTACTCATCACCATACTCAATTCAGATCATCCGACCCGGTTCGTCCTCAAGTCGCATCTGCAACTGCTCGAGAAGATGTCCCGGCGCTTCTGTTCCAACAATATAAGTTGTGGTAACCGTCACTTCACCTTCTGCATGCAGGCTTCCACGTGGAATCTCCAGCTTATCGCCGGGATTTAAGTCATGCCGAATCCCCTCTTCATCCAATAAGTAGGTCCCACCGGACATGACATAGCCCGTTATATCCAGATCATGCCAATGCAGCGGTAATTCAGGTGATTTTTCCGAGACATAAGTCGTCGGCCAATGCCCGGTTTCCTTTAAATCCTCCAGAACCTCCTCCCGCGTTGAGAAGAAGCTTTTATATATTTTGAAAGTCATGCCAACAGTTGATCACAACTTACCATGTTATAAAAGTAATTTAGCCATCAAGAATTTCCAATCGCCTGATCACCCTTCTTTTTGATATTAAAAGGGCCGCATTCGTATTATCCTAACTACCTTGAAATGAGTAAATTAATCCATCCAGTCGCTGACTTAGAATTAGGCGATATTCAGTCACCTACCCAACATAGAGTTAGCAACCTTACAAGGAACAGACAATGGCTACATACATCCCACCCACTATCAGCTGGGTGCGCAAGCAGGTCGAACTCTATGAAAGTAGCGAAGGCAAAAAAGGCACCACTTTACTAGACTCAGGTCTACCCTGCATTCTAGTCACCCATACCGGCAACAAGACCGGCGGCATCAGGAAAATCCCTTTGATGCGAGTTAAAGTCAATGATAATTACGTGTTAATCGGATCCATGGGCGGGCAACCCAGGAACCCCGTATGGGTCTACAATCTACGCGAGAATCCTAATGTTGAAATTCGCGATGCAACCAACGTTTATAATATGCAGGCACGGGAAGTGACCGACGATGCAGAGCGAGCCAGACTATGGAAAGCCAGCGCCGCAGCCTATCCTCCCTATAACGAATACCAGGCGAAAACCACCCGCAAAATTCCAGTGTTCCTGGCTGAACCCACCTAGTTCAGCGTGGTGGCTGGGGGGTGCCTGATGGGGAATATGGTTGGGAGCCCCTTTAACTTAACCGTTCCACGAAATGCTGAGTTCAGAGACGCTCCAGGGCCATCATCCGTTTCGGCATCATCAAAGCGGATGATCTAAAGGCTGTTGCCGGCAAGGCTCAGGCAAAATCCGCAGCGCTGTGCCTTTCCGCAACCCGCTCGGGTTCAGGTCCCCAGGACCTGTTGACGCGACGGCCGCGTGCTACTGCAGGGCGCTGCTCTATTTCTGATGCCCACCTGACAACATGGGTATAGCTCTGGACATCCAGAAATTCCGCCGCGCTATAAACATTGTGCAGAACCAGAGCGCCATACCAGGCATAATTTGCAATATCTGAGATGTTGTACTCATCTCCACACAGATAGCGTCGAATCGACAGATTCTGATTCAACACATCCAGTTGACGCTTTACTTCCATGGTAAAACGATTGATTGCATATTCGAATTTGTCCGGCGCATAACTGTAAAAATGACCAAAACCACCACCCAGATAAGGTGCACTGCCCATCTGCCAGAATAGCCAGGACAGGCACTCTGCCCGCTCTGAAGGCTCAATTGGAAACAATGCATTAAACTTCTCTGCCAGATACACAAGAATGGCGCCTGACTCAAAAACCCGAGTCGGCACAGACGTACTCCTGTCTAATAAAGCAGGAATTTTCGAATTCGGATTAATGGCCACAAAATCACTGCCGAACTGTTCTCCCTGCCCAATATTGATCAGGTAAGCATCGTATTCCGCACCTGCGTGTCCCAGTTCGAGCAGTTCCTCCAGCATGACTGTTACTTTCACCCCATTAGGTGTCGCCAGTGAATATAGCTGTAGGGGGTGTTTGCCTACTGGCAATTCTTTATCGTGAGTGGAACCTGCTACTGGACGATTGATGTTACTGAAACGACCACCACTCTCCTTATTCCAGGTCCACACCTCTGGGGGTGTGTAGCTTGAATCCTCAGTCATCGAAAAACCCGTATATCTACAAAGTAGTACGTGAGTATAGCGTCGATTTCATCTGGAAAGGGCACTTAAATGCCTTACCGGTTGAATTCAAACTTGGGACTATCATTGTCGAATACCCCGTAATTAAAACTGCTGTCAACGCAACTGGACTGATTATGTCACGCCAGTATTTCATCAATAACCAGAGCGGGAATCTTGGCCGCTTTAATATAAACTTAATTATCGCCTCCTAAAAATACGACTGACTCTTCAACGGGTGCACGGTCTGTCCGAGCACTATTGGCCGGAACAGAGGGGTCCTCATAGCCAAAGCTGATGCCGAATAGTACCTTTATCTCTGGTTGCAGGTTAAAAGTCTCTCGCACCAGACTGGGATAGTGACGCATAGTGCCTTGCGCACAGCTAGCTAATCCATATGCAGTCATGGCCAGCATCAACGTTTGTGCGTACATCCCCACATCCGCCGAAGACTGTACGCCGAAGTTTTCATCCATGCACAGAAATGCCACATGAGGTGCATCAAAAAGTTCAAAATTCCTGAGTCCTGCGGCACTTCTTGCGGTCTTATCTTCCCAGTCAATACCCATCGCACCATAAAGCACTTTTGCGCAGGCTCTGCGACGCCCGCGCCAGGGATCGTTCAATCGACCATCACTTTTATGATCTGGGTTCTCTCTCTCACCACTGTTAACCAGCCTTACAAACTCCTGCTGCAGATAATCTCGAACGGCACCGGACGCCACATAAACCTGCCACGGCTGCACATTGGTACCTGAAGGTGCCCAGCGGGCTAATTCGAAAACTGCGTCCATTACCTCTTGGGAGACAGCTTCAGGCAAAAAACCACGCACAGAATGCCGGTTCATAACGGCATCAATCAAAGAAATCTCGGACACAAATCACCATTTACTCAAAAATCGCGTCTACTATACCTCAATTAATCAAAAACCCTGCCTGATCTATTGTCGAAACATCATGTCAAAACATAAAGTACAGTAGGATGGCCCGGCAATGCTCATTTATTGTGTGCCCCGACAGATTTCCGCCATTTTCGATCCGCGACGCAGATATTCTAAAAAGATCTAGCCCAGAGGGACCAGTTTCACAAAATACCGGGGAGGAAAACCCGTCAGCAGTCTGATAACAAAACCCAGAGGCCTGGCCTTTTCGAGGTTATCATGTTCCTCTCCTGCGACCGGCACAACTTGATAAGCTTGTCGTTCACCGGCAACCGTAACCTGTGCCAGGGAAGACCGTAACACCTCACGATACCAAGCCCTTGGCCAGTGATTTGCCGCAACATAAAGAGCATCATTGTATTCTATCTTTGCAAGAACTCGGTCTTTTGACTGGCCTGCCTGATCAATGGTTGTAATGACTAAGGTACCTTCGTTCTGAGGCTGGTAGTGGCCCAGAAGAGACTCAAATACCACGACGATGGCCGCATAACAAACCAGCGCTCCGATTGCTATCTTAATCAGCTTCATAATGACTCCCCCGATGCTGTTGTTACCAAACAAGCGTTAATCGATTTCAATGTCAGACGTCTCACCTGGCTGAACCATCAATCTGGCAAGAACAACCAGCCACACGAACAATATAATCTCAATGGCTATAAACTCTGCTGCAAACTCCGCTTCATGGAGTAACCAGGCAGCAATTCTGTAAGCAGCAGCACTGAGCAACAGTGCTGCACTGGCGTAGAGTGAGCCAGGCTCAGTCCTGGCCACGCCATAAAAGACAAATCCGGCAGTACAGGCAAAAAAAGCACCCATATCACCGACCTGAGAACTGCGACCAATACCGTCTAAAAGTATCATGCCCAGTGATTCTACGGCCTGTTCTGGCTGAACTAAAAAACCTATGGCGCTCATTAGCATGAGTAATCCGGGTATCAGCAGCAAGCCCTTTATGACTAATTGTTTGTTCATAGGTAATGTCTTTCCTTTTACCAGCGAGGGTTTGATACCCTGGACTCATTCCAGAATGATAACGGCTCTTCTGGTCTGCCTCTATGGATATTAGTCTGTTCTTTCCAAAAACAATAATATAAATTCGTACAGGATTAATGGCAAAGTGCTGCTCTAAACGTCTTTTAATCCCTGTTGCCCTTCCTACTGACAGCTCATTATTATAACTATGTATTCCACCATCATCTGCATGGCCATCTATTAGTGCCTTAGTATTTGGAAACTCCGCCATTCAGGCAGCAATATCTTGTATATGAGGGTCAAATTCCATGGGGATTTCGATTGAATCTGAATCATAGTAGACGAATATTTCGATGGCTTCCATGACCGTGTCAGCTGCCAGATCGAAAGGATCATAGGGACAACAATCTGCGCTTGACTCGCCCGACCCGATTGAATCCATTAGACTGTTGAATCCGTCCAGCCAGGGCCACATTACAAAGGAAGTTAACATCAAATTCACTGATACCCAGTATTGGTGTATTCTCATTAAAACCTTCTTTGCAATTCAGCGTTCACTTAGAGTATTGCCAGATGTCCTTTACCAAAAGACAACTGACACCAGGTAGCCAGACAACAATGAAAATCAAGCATAGAAACCATCAGCTCAGTGAGATGAAATGTCCTGTAAACCGAAACGATGTGGATTTATTCAGCCCGGGCGCGCAGGAACACTGGTACGAAGCTTATCCAATTTTACATGAAACAGAGCCAGTGGTCAGAGTACCCGGCGAGGGGACGAGTTCGGCTACCGACGGATTTATCCTGACAAAATATGAAGACATTGCGATGGTGGTCAAGGACCCAGTGCGCTTTCCACCACGCATACATCAGGCCATCGACCTTTTAAAACAAACCGATAGCAATGACGATGCCTACCGGCAGGCAAATGCCATGCTGCTGTCCATGGTCTCCTTAAGGCCGGACAATGCGCTGTATCGCGCACACCGCCAGGAACTGACGGACCCCTGGGTAGGGCCGGGTGCAAGTCGGCACACAGAAATGATCAAAGACTGTATCCGGCGTCTGTTAGATGCCTGGGATCATCACAGTGAGGTCGAATTTATTTCGCAGTTTGCGCGACCACTACCGCAGATGGTCATGGCCAACGTGCTTGGGTTTCCTGAGTCAGATATACCTCAGCTGGCTGAATGGGGTGCAGCCCAGGTTACCGCCTTCGTCTATGGCAAAGGGCATCGAAATATCCTATCCACAAGGCAGGCGGAAAAACAATTGAAGCTGCTTGATGGTTTCAAGGAATACGTGCATGAAAAAGTACTGGAAAAACGACGCGCACCCGAAGACGACATGATCAGCTGGCTGACCCAGGCGCACTACAAGGCCTTGGACCGGAAACTGACCGACATCGAGGTCAACGGTATTGTCTATGCCATGGTCATTGGCGGACTTGAAACCACCCAGTATGCTATCGAGGAGCAAGCCCAGCTATTGTGTGAGCATCCCGGTTTATTCAATACTCTAAAACTGGACCGCAACCTGGTTAAAAATTTCGTTGAAGAAGGTATGCGATTGCGATCACCCACCCAGGGACTTTCTACACGGGTGACCCGCCAGGATGAAGAGTTTCAAGGTACCAAAGTACCCAAAGGATCCCTGCTGCACCTTCGTTATGGTGCGGGCAACGTAGACCCAGCAGAATGGACAGACCCCTACGAGCTCAACCTGAATCGAAAGGCAGTAACCCGGCACCTGGTATTTTCCGCCGGGCCCCGGGTCTGTCCGGGCGCGGGAATTTCCCGACTGGAACAGAATCTTGCCTGGCAGGCCCTGCTGGATTGCCTGGAACATATCAATTACGCCAAGGACAATACCTTTGAGCACCAGCCCGGCATCATGCTGGGTACGCTTTCGCTGAAACTGAACATCAAGAGGGCCTAAAACCAGCTTGACCGTTCTGCAATGGATCCAGGGCATCACATCAGCTTCAGGGCAAATGCCCTGGTAATGACAGTTAGCCGCCTCTGCTCAGACGATGCTGGCCAGGCCATCCAACACTGCATTGGGCTGTTCTGACAACATCGCATGACCGCACGGATTGAGATGGATAACGCGGCACTGAGGAATCAACTGCGCGACTTTCAATGCACTGGCCGGTGCTGTCATCTTATCCTGGGCCGCCACGAACATCAGGCTTTCTGAGGTTATCTGTGTTGCCAGTCGATCACCATCAGCAAATGCATTGCAGGCATTGAGATCAGCGAAATAAACATCCTCCGGAGTGCGTTCCAGCAAACGCTGGCCACTCATCATCATGCTGATTCCCGGGTTTTCATTTCCACCCATCTCTCCGAATGGGCTGTGGCTCCAGGTATTGGCCATGTCAAAGGCATCATGTTCATTGTCTCTGGCCGCATTCAGCAACACTTCGGTTACCGGCATGGGTGTTGAAGTGCCAAGAAGCGCTAATACCCGGGTTCGGCTGGCGTAACGTGCTGAAAAATTCAGGGCCACTAAAGAGCCCATGCTATGACCGACAATGGCAGCAGCATCAACATCCAGAACATCCAAAGCCGCACAGATCCAGTCTGCCATGGCATCAATACTCTTCAGCGGCGTACCGGCAGAGCGCCCATGCGCCGGCAAATCCAAAGCGAACACATTATAATGATGCCGGGCAAAATAACGCGACGGCATCACCCATACACTATGGTCATGACCTGCGCCATGTATGAAAACGACATTAGGCTGGCCTTGTATGATCTTGCCGTTGCCATTGCTGTAAAAAGTCTTCTGATCATTGACCTGGGTATACATGTCAAAGCCCTCGCTGAGAGGCACGCAGGCCCGATTTCAGATCTGCAACAATATCAGCAGCATCCTCAAGACCGATGGAAAGACGAATCAAGCCCTCTGAGATACCCGCCTTATCAAGGGCCGCTGAATCCATGCGGTGGTGCGTAGTACTGGCAGGATGAATCACCAGGGATTTGGCATCACCGACATTGGCCAGATGAGAAAACAGCTTCAGGTTCTCTATAAATTTAATCCCCGCCGTCCGGCCTCCGACTATATTAAAACTGAACACAGCCGTGCTGCCTTTTGGCAGTATCGCTTTAGCCAGTTCATGGTCTGGGTGCGCTTCCAGCATCGGGTGATTGACACTTTCCACCTGTTCCTGCTGTTCAAGAAACGCCACCACCACCTCGGTGTTTTCAATATGCCGCTGCATGCGCAGCGATAGTGTTTCGATCCCCTGCAGAATCTGAAACGCCGTATTGGGCGCCATACAGGCACCAAAATCACGTAATCCTTCCTTCCTGGCTCGGGTAATAAATGCAGCGGGACCGAACTCCTCGGCGAAATTAAGGTTATGGAAGCCGGCATAAGGTTCGCTCAGCGTGGGGAATTTTCCGGAACCCTGCCAATCAAAAGTGCCGCCGTCAACCAGCAGTCCACCGATGACAACACCATGACCTGACAGGAACTTGGTCGCCGAATGCATCACCAGGTCAGCGCCAAAATCAATGGGTCGGCACAAGTACGGTGTCGTAAAAGTGGCATCAACCAGTAACGGCAATCCAGCCTTATGGGCAATCTCTGCTACTTCAGGAATATTCAACACCTCCATGCCAGGATTACCCACCACTTCACTGAATACCAATCGGGTATTGGGCTGGATAGCACTGGCAAGTGCATCCAGATCGCGAGGATCAACAAAAGTAGTATCAATACCGAATCGACGCATCGTGTAATCCAGCAGATTGTGGGTTCCACCGTAAATACTTCTGGAGGCAACAATGTGCTCGCCGGCACTAACGATAGTTGCTATGGCAAGGTGCATAGCTGCCTGGCCACTGGCAGTGGCAATGGCGCCAACGCCATTATCCAGGGTAGCAATACGCTCTTCCAATACAGCATTGGTAGGATTTGACAGGCGTGAATAAACATGACCTGCGCGCTCTATGTTAAACAAACCCACGGCCGTGTCTGTATCCCTGAAAACGAAAGAAGCAGACTGGTAGATGGGCGTCGCCCTTGCGCCGGTAGTAGGGTCCGGTTTCTGGCCAGCGTGCAGCGCCAGAGAATCAAACTTCAAAGTGGGTGGTTTAGCCATCAGTACTCCCGCGGGTTGCTATAACTTCAATGGTATTCAAATTCTGGGGTCAGCGATACTGGAGATAGGAAACAAATGCGATTAAAGGCAAACGCTAATGGCACCGCCCTTACCAGAATCGATAAACAGCCCAGCAGAGGCAAACTGGGCGCCGTTAGAATCGATCAATAAATGCCTGGCCGTCAAGTTGCGACCGGATTAGCTCAGGCAACTGCAGATCCAGGTGATTAACGATGGACGGAACAATATCGACAATACCAGGGGTCTGCGAAAAGCGCCCATTCAAGTGACGGCTATTAGTCGATATCCAGGTGGTCCGCTCTCGCTGGGAATGGCCGCCATGATCCTTACCCGTCTGCCGGCTGCGGCCATGATCAGTGGTTACTATGATGAGCCAGTCCTCGGCCAGCAACTTCTGGCGTTGCTGTATTACCTTCCAGATTTCGCCAACCCAGGCATCAGTCAATTGCAGCGCGTCATCCTGCTGGCGACTGTCACCAAAGAAGTGGCCAATATCATCGGTATACTGAAAATAGACCCAGCTAAGATCCGGTCCCTTGTCACTTATATACTCAGCCGCAGAGGTGGCCACGTGTTCATCAATGGCCCGAATGTATAAAGAATCTGGGTCATGTGGGAAACGCGCCAGGTCATACTCCATGCCATCAACGTAATGATCGAGTTTGCGCCCGCCAGCAGCATGCAGGGTATCACCCAGCAAACGGGTTCTATTATATTCCCAGGTAGAAAACACCGCTGTCTGTAGCTTCTGATCAAAAGCTTTAGCGATTCGAAAAATATCCCAGTAGCGATAGTCCGGATGCCTGACTTCGTTATCCCAGACGTTATGTTTATTCGCCCAGGTACCCGTCAACAGGCTCTGATAGCCAACGGCTGATACCGTGGGGCTCTCGGTATCAGTGCCAATAGCGCCACCTACAAAAGCCCGGGTATAACCGCCCGCATTACTGATCAAATCAAGGTTCGGCGTATGAACGCGCTCCAGTACATCTGCTGGTATGCCATCGACAACAATAAAAACCGCTTTGCGCATGCCTTCCTCCAACCCTAAATCAACTGAATTATCGGCAGAGGCGACGCTCGATGCAAAGGCAGAACAGATCAGAACAGCGCTAACAGACCATTGCCCTGCTGCAACGTATAATTGCTTTATCCTCAACTAGCCTCCCATCTCGAGACTGCCTTGGGATACCAAAACCCTAAAATCCTGGGCGCTATGCAGTAACCATTGCAGCAGATATTCAGAAAAGGTCCGACGTACTACCAGCTTATATTGGTACTCAGCCGTACTGCAGGCTAGCAGGACATTGGCTTTAGCCAGGCCAATCTGGGCGCAATCACCATTGTTAAAACCACTCGGATGCAGATCCAAAGTACAGCCTTTAGCGAGAATATCTGCTGCCTGGGGCCCTTCAATTTCAAGTACGACAGCTGAACCGCTTAGGTCCGTGGCGGTTGCATGCAAGCCTTGAAAGACCTGCCTTAATTCACTGAGCAAGCCATAGGTGTTAACATCTTCTGTCAGCAGCAACCATTCTGTCGGCCCTAACCAGTATATCTGCTGCCGGCCATGTGCCACAAACCGATTCGCCTGCTTAGGTGGGACCAAGCCAGTTATATTGGCCACTGCATCACTAAGGCGCTGGCTTGCCAGGTCACCCCGTAAATTGATGTGGCCCAGACCGGTCAGTATTCGAATATCCAAATCAGCGCCAGCCTGCTCAGCCACCGACGCTTTGGTAATAAATTTTGAAAGGTAGCTGGGCATTAAATCAGACATTCTGACGCGCCCCTTTGGGGTCATAAAAAACACTGGAGGTTACTTCAACAGCAACATCAGGCCCCGACGATGCGCGAGCGAACACCCGATCTCCCAATCTGGCATGGCCATTGATCAGCAGCCCCAAAGCAATCGGCTGACCCAGGTTGGCGCTGTAATAGCTCGAGGTCACATGGCCAACCATCGGTACCGGTGAAGGAGCAGAAACATCATCAAGCAACTGACTGCCTTCGCTCAGGACACTCCTGCCATCGCAGGATAAAAGGCCCACCAACTGCTTGCGCTGCGACCCAACCATAACCGAGCGAGAAAGTGAGCGTTTGCCTATAAAATCCTTATCCCTGGATAACATCCAATTTAATTTCAGGTCGACTGGTGTCACCGATCCATCAGTGTCCTGGCCGACAATAACAAAGCCCTTTTCAGCACGCAGCACATGCATGGTCTCGGTCCCATAAGGTGTAATGTTAAAAGCCTGACCTGCCGTCATGATCTTATTCCACATGGCCAGGGCATAACGACTGTCGACATTAACCTCGTAGGCCAGCTCACCACTGAAGCTGACTCGAAACAACTGAACATCAATCCCGCCTAAAACAGCATCCTTTACCGTCATAAAAGGAAAATGAGAACGTGCCAGATCAATGCTGCAGCCCACCTTTTCCAGCACCTGCCTGCTGTCAGGTCCGGCAACGGCAATGGTTGAAAACTGATCGGTAAGGGAAGTTAAATGCACCTTGAGGTCTGGCCATTCGGTCTGTAACCATAATTCAAGCCAGGCCAGTACGGCTGCCGCGCCACCCGTGGTGGTGGTCAGGTAGTAATGATCTTCGGCCAGGCGGGCCATTACACCATCATCTTTTACCATGCCATCTTCACCGAGCATGATGCCGTAAGCACAGCGACCGATTTTCATGGTGTCTACATTATGGGTATAGATACGATTCAGAAACTCAGCCGCGTCGGCACCATGAACATCAATTTTCCCCAGCGTGGACGCATCCATAATGCCAACACCGGCACGCGTGGCCAGGCACTCCCTGGCAACTGCAGCATCAAGGTCCTCGGTTTTCTTGGGGAAATACCAGGGCCGTAACCATTGCCCCACTGTCTCAAAGGGTATGCCTGCCTGCTCATGCCAATCATGTATTGCCGTTGTCCTCACCGGCTCATACAGATCCATCACCGCCTCACCCGCCCCGACGGCAAAACTGGTAGGCGTATAAGCAGGTCTGAACGTCGTTGTGCCCACCTCGGCAATGGGTAACTGCAAACATTCGGCCAGTACCGCCATACCGTTGATATTGCCCAGCTTGCCTTGCTCTGTACCAAAACCCAGGGCCGTATAGCGTTTAACATGCTCGACGCTTTCAAATCCTTCTCGCACCGCCAGGCGAATATCGGCGACAGCCGTATCGTTCTGGAAATCTATGAATTGCTTGGGGCAGCGATCCGGGTCCTTCTCGGCCGGTACCCGCCACAGCGGCTGCAGCGTACTTTGCGGGGTTTCAGGCAATTGCGGTATTTCAACCTTTGCTGCAACCAGACCACATCTTTCTACCACCTGAAGTCCACCGGCGAGCCCATCGCTCAAGCAATCCGGCAGGCTCAACAGACCCCGTCCTGCACCGACAGACACATTTCCCTGACGACTTTCATCGGGAACAAAGCCCTGGCAACAATCATCCCAGCGAATGCTTCCGCCAGCCTGGGAATGCAGATGCACCGCCGGGCTCCACCCTCCTGACATCGCCAGCAGATTACATTCCAGGGTCCGGGTAACGATCGCGCGAGACTCTGGCTGGCCGTCCCAACTGGCTAACTTAACAGCCCTGATACGGCGACTTCCCTTTACGTCTGTCACAATATGGCCAGTCAAAACAGGGATATCAACTTTAGCCACCTGTTCCCGTAGTTCGCCTGCACCGGTTGCCCGACTATCGACGATCGCCACCACCTTGATGCCTTCCCTGTTCAGGTCGAGAGCAGTTTGGTAGGCACTATCATTATTGGTAAAAACCACAGCTCGTTCACCCGGCGCCACAGCAAAACGATTGATATAGCTCGAAACAGCTGACGCCAGCATTATTCCGGGTCGATCGTTATTACAGAAAACCAGTGGCCGTTCAAAGGCGCCTTGCGCCAGCACAACCTGTTTCGCTCTCACTCGCCACAGCCTTTCCCGGACGCCTTTTCGGTTGGCAGGATTCAGGTGATCTGTGCACCGTTCAGCAATGGTTACAAAATTATGATCGTGATATCCAAATACCGTACTTCGCGTTAGCAACCGCACATCGGCACTGGCGTTGAGTTCCTTAACAACGGCCTGCAACCAGATCTGCGCAGGTGTACCCTCTATGAGCTGATCGGTCGACAGTAAGCTGCCCCCAAATTCGTTCTGTTCATCGGCGATAATCACCCTGGCACCGCTGCGTGCCGCGACCAATGCTGACATCAAGCCGGCAGGACCCGCACCGGCAATGAGAATGTCGCAGTGTGCGTTCCTGTGTTCATAGCGATCCGGATCAAGCTGATCCGGGGCTTTACCAAAACCCGCGGCAGCACGTATAAACCCTTCATAGAAGCGCCATAAAAACCGGGGATACATAAAAGTCTTATAGTAGAAACCGGCTCCCAGAAGGCGACTGAAAATATTATTTGCGGCGGCAATATCAAAATTAACACTGGGCCAGCCTTTGGTTGACTGCGCTTCAAGGCCGTCGAACAGCGCGACCTGGGTGGCCCGGGCATTTGGCTGGGCATGACCGGCCCGGCCGATCTGCATTATGCCATTGGGTTCTTCCGCGCCAGCAGACACTATCCCTCGGGGCCGATGCAATTTAAAACTGCGCCCCACTAGATTCACCCCGTTGGCCAGCAATGCTGAAGCCAGGGTATCGCCAGCAAATCCCTGATAGGTTTTGCCATCAAAACTAAAATTTAGCGGTTGAGTTCTATCCACTCGCCCGCCTTTCTCCAATCGCCTAGTCTGCACTGCTGTCAACACCCTCTGTTTCTGGTTCTGAAGAAGTCGTAAACTTTGAACTGCCAGCGATCTCGTAGGTCAGGGTATTCCTTTCAACCACAAACCACTGCCGGCAGCCCTGGCTATGATTCCACAGTTCTCGATGCCAGCCTCGCGTATTCTTGCGCATGAACAGGTAATCGGCCCAGGCCTCATCACTGAGCGTTTGTGGCAATGCCGGTCGCCTAATATCAGCCTCACCACCACAGCTGAATTCAGTTTCTGCCCGGTCACCGCACCAAGGGCACTCAATCAGTAACATTTTGCCTAACTCCCGTTCATCTAATGAGCCACAGCAGCGGCACCATGCTCATCAATCAACGCACCACTGGCGAAACGTTCCAGATTAAAGGGTGCATTTAATTCATGTGCTTGATCATTGGCAATGGTATGTGCCAATACCCAACCAGAACCCGGTGTCGCCTTAAAACCACCCGTGCCCCAGCCACAATTAAAATAAAGCCCTTGAACCGGCGTGGCGCCGATAATCGGGCAGGCATCCGGGCTTACATCAACAATCCCGGCCCACATCCGTAACAGACGGACCCGGCTGAAAGCTGGGAACAGCTCAATAATGGCCTGCAGGGCATGTTCGATAGTCTGAAAACTACCGCGTTGGCCGTAGCCAACATACGAATCGATACCGGCACCGACGACCAACTCACCTTTATCCGACTGGCTGATGTAGCCGTGAACCGCATTGGACATCACCACCGTATCGAGCACCGGTTTTAACGGTTCGGAAACAAACGCCTGCAGCGGGTGACTCTCCAGCGGCAGTCGAAACCCAGCATAACCGGCAAGTACACTTGCATGTCCGGCTACCACAACAGCAACCTTATCTGCGGCAATATCACCCTGGCTCGTTTTTACCCCGAGAACCCGACCTCCCTGAATATCAAAACCGGTCACTTCACATTGCTGGATAATATCCACTCCCAGGGCATCAGCGGCGCGGGCAAACCCCCAGGCGACTGCATCATGTCTGGCAACGCCGCCTCTAGGCTGCAACGATGCGCCCAGTATCGGGTAACGTGCGGAAGCAGACGTATTCAGGCCAGGAATAGCTTTACCGAGCTGTTTGCTGCTGACGACCTGCGCATCGATGCCATTTAATCGATTCGATGCCACCCTGCGTTCAATATCACGCATATCCTGAAGAGAATGGCCGAGATTATAAACTCCTCGCTGGCTGAACATGACATTATAATTGAGCTCAGCACTGAGCCCTTCCCAAAGCTTCATGGACTTTTCATACATTAGGGAGGCTTCGGTCCACAGGTAGTTGGAACGTACAATTGTGGTATTGCGACCGGTATTACCACCGCCTATCCAGCCTTTTTCCAGAACCGCTACGTTATCATAGCCGTGTTCTTTGGCCAGATAGTAAGCCGTAGCAAGACCATGTCCACCACCACCGACGACAATGGCATCATAGTGGGCTTTAGGCTGTGGATTTCGCCATGCTCGCGGCCATTTCCTGTTGTATTGCAAGGCATTGGAAAGCAACGAAAAGGCAGAATAACGGCCGCTCACGATAATTTCAGCCTACTTATGACTTGCCTTATCATTCGCTGTGTCGCAGACGAAGATTTTCCGGATCATAGGGGCTTTCCCCGACCACCACTGCAGGGTAAAGCTTGCCCAGTATCTCTATAGTCATCTCGGTACCCAACTGCGCATAAGCCGGTTCAACCATACCCATAGCCAGCGATTGATTAACCCTAAAGCCAAAACCACCGCTGGTAGCTCGGCCAACCAACTGTCCCTGCCTGGTCAGGGCATTGTTACCCAGCGCATCAGCATCGACTACGTCTTTAACTGCCAGGGTCACGAGTTGACTTTTGAGTCCGGCCGACTGGCGCTCCAATAAGGCTTGTCTACCCAGGAAATCCCCTTTATCCAGATTAATAAAGCGATCCAGAACTGACTCAAAAGCCGAATATTCAATTGAAAGCTCGGTGCCTATCATGCGATAGGATTTCTCCAGTCGCATGGAATCCATGGCACGAATACCAAAGGGTTTCAGGCCAAGGTCAGCTCCTGCTTCAAACAGAGCATCAAATAACGTGTTCTGGTATTCAATGGAGTGATGCAGTTCCCAACCAAGCTCACCGACGAAATTAACCCGCAGGGCATTGACGGGTACACCGCCTGCCAGAATCTGCTGACCGGTCAACCAGCGAAACTGACTGTTAGAAAAATCAGCGCTGGAAACACGCTGCATTAAAGTCCGGGCTTTGGGACCCGAAACGACCAGAACACCCGTACTGGATGTTAGCTGGGTAAACTGTACTGAACCGTCTGTGGGTAACCTCTTACACAAATAATCGTGATCCAGGCGCTGCATAGCACCCGCTGAAACCAGGTAGAAGGAATTGGATGCCTCCCGCATGATAGTGAATTCTGAATGTACTCCACCGCGGCTATTCAGCGCATGACAAAGACCTATGCCACCTTTTTTTCTGGGTAATCTGTTGGCAACAAAATAATCCAGAAAGGCTTCGGCACCAGGCCCTGAGATTCGGCACTTGGCAAATGCAGTCATATCCAGCAGACCCACATTATGCGTTACATTATGGACTTCCTGTTTAATGGCATCGAACCATCGGGACCGCTTAAACGACCAGTGATCCTCAGCCGCTTCACCATCGGCAGCAAACCAATTCGCTCTTTCCCAGCCAAACTTCTGGCCAAACACCGCACCCATCGACTTTAACCGGTCATAACACGGTGCCGTTCGCAGCGGTCGAGCCGCCGGTCTCTCTTCATCAGGATAGTGAATAACGAAGACACTGGCATAGGCCTCTTCATTCTTTTCAATCAAATAATCTTTATTTGCATAATCACCAAACCTTCTCGGTTCAACGCCCAGCATGTCGATGGTCGGTTCTCCTTCAACGATCCATTCAGCCAGTTGCCAGCCAGCGCCGCCAGCGGCGGTAATTCCGAAGCTGTGACCTTCGCTTAACCAGTAATTTTCTCTATCCCATGCCGGTCCCACTATAGGATTACCATCGGGTGTATAGGCGATCGCTCCATTGTAAACCTGCTTGATGCCAACCTCTGCAAAAGCTGGCACCCGCGCCATCGCGGATTCTATATGGGGTGCCAGGCGGTCCAGGTCTTCCTGAAAGAGTTCATATTCCGCCCGCGGGTCAGGGCCATCCACATAACAGGCAGGCGCACCTTTTTCATAGGGACCCAGAATGAAACCGCCGTTCTCCTCGCGCAAGTACCAGGAGCCGTCTGATTCACGAAGAACGGCCAGTTCCGACTGTCCCCGGGAATGTCTGGCCTGCAATTCAGGATGAGGTTCGGTAACGATGTACTGGTGTTGAACCGGAATCACGGGAATATCCAAACCGACCATGGCACCCGTCTGCCTTGCATAATTCCCGGTGGCCGAGATAACGTGCTCACAACTGATGTCACCCTGGTCTGTGGTAACAATCCAATTATCCGAGAAGCCTCTTTCTATTGCCACAACCGAGGTGTTGCGATATATCGTTGCGTTCTTAGCCCTTGCCCCCTTAGCCAGGGCCTGAGTGAGATCGGCCGGCTGGATATAACCATCATCGGGGTGATAGATGCCGCCAACCAGGCCTTCCGGATTACATAAGGGCCAGAGTCGGTGAATTTCTGCTGGAGTCAGGAATTCCACATTAATGCCAATGGTGCGAGCCGTTGCAGCATATTGATAGTACTCGTCCATGCGGTCATCATTCATCGCCAGCCGCAGGTTACCCACCTGACTGAAACCGACATGCTGACCTGTTTCTGCTTCCAACTGCTGGTATAAGTTGACTGAATATTTATGAATCTGGCCAACGCTGTAGCTCATATTAAATAAAGGTAGTAACCCGGCAGCATGCCAGGTTGAACCCGACGTCAGCTCGGCTTTTTCCAGCAGCACAGCCTGCTCACCCCAACCTTTTTTGGCAAGGTGATACAAGGCACTGACACCAACTACACCGCCCCCTATGACAACTACTTTAGCCTGGGATTTTATTTTCACGTCTTCACCTCTACTGTCCTGATTATCGCTTCTGTCCTGCCAGGTCACGCTTTTAAACGATTAAACCATAGTCTCAGGCCACTGGCCTCCTGCGCCGTCGATTACCTCGACCGCTGCTATCTGCCAGCGCTGTTTTAGATGGCGGTCTGGTTATTACCGAAAACAGCTTAGGGAATTCATCGCGCTTATTAGGGAATGCCATGGCATCCACAAAATAGGCCTGAAAACTGGGCTCAATAGCGGTTTCTATCTTTTCTACTTCTCTTACCAGAGAGGCTATTTCTGTTCGCGCCGACAAGTCCAGTAAAGCAATCCGGGCGCCGGTGCCGGCTGCATTACCGGCCGATGACACTGCAGCAAGCTCACAATCAGGAATCAGTCCCAGAACCATGGCGTATTTAATATCAATATGGCTACCAAATGCGCCAGCAAGGCGAATCCGATCCACGCTATCGACGCCACCCCGGTCGAGAAGCAGCTTAACCCCTGCATAGAGTGCACCCTTGGCAAGCTGTATCTGACGAACATCATTCTGGGTCACGATTATTTTCTGGTCTCCGTCATCAAGCATGAACGACCAGGTTCTGCCATCGCTGAATACGCGCGAACTTTGCTTGCTGACAGCACCATCGACTACGCCGTCCTCGGTGATAATTCCACTGAGATACATCTCTGCAATTGCTTCTATGATGCCGGAACCGCAAATCCCAGTAATCCCAAAAGTAATGATGGATGCGGCAAAACCGGGTTCATCCGACCAGAGTTCTGAGCCAATAACACGAAACCGAACATCCAGTGTGATCGGATCAATTCTGACTCGCTCAATGGCCCCTGGCGCGGCGCGCTGGCCACAGCTTATCTGTGCTCCTTCAAATGCTGGGCCGGTGGGACTTGAACAAGCCAGTAACTTACCCTCGATCGCCAGAATGATTTCAGCATTGGTGCCAACATCCACCACCAGAGACACCCCCTCACTCTGCTGAGGCGCCTCGGCAAGCACCATAGCAGCCGCATCCGCGCCAACGTGCCCGGCGATACAGGGCAGCACATACACCTGCGCCCCCGGGTTAACCTCAAGGTCAAGATCTCTGGCAGCTAAATTAATGGCTTGATCAGTCACCAGTGCAAATGGCGCAGAGCCTAATTCCACTGGGCTCAGCCCTAGAAACAAATGATGCATAATGGGATTTGCAGCAATGCTTATCTCGACGATATCGATTTGATCGATGCCGGCCTCTATGGCCGCGGCGGCTATCAATTGATTAATACCGGTTCGAACCACCTGCGTCATCTCCTGGGCCCCTTCCGGGTGCATCAGCAGGTAGGAGACACGGCTCATTAAATCTTCGCCGAAGCGAATCTGTGGATTCATGATGCCACTTGTGGCGACAACTTCACCCGTGGTTAGGTGACACAGGTGGCCTGCGATCGTAGTCGAACCGATATCCAGTGCCACACCATAAATAGCCTCATGATAACCGGGCCAGATAGCAGTAATGAGGGAATTCTGACTGACTGCAACGGTAACCTTCCATTGCCCCTTCCGCAACGTTTGTTGTAATCGCACCAGTACCGATCGGTCACAGACCAGGTCCTGCAAACCCCATTCCATTGACAGCGCCTCATACAAGCGTTGCAGATCGCCATCCGGTTCTTCGAGATTCGCCGGTCTCACCTCGACAAAATACAGATGCGCCGGCGGGTCCAGGGTAATGTCTCGATGTTCAGCCGGTTTACGGACCACCTGGCGATGCATCTGGCTTTCTGGCGGCACATCGATCACCAGGTCTCCGGTCACCAGGGCCTGGCAGCTCAACCTTCGATTACCTTCCAGGGGATGACGTTTTTCACTGAACCTGGCCTCGACAGCACCCCGGGGAGAAAGATGGCTCGGCCGAGAGCTGATACCATGCTTGGCGAAATCACCTTCTGTACACAGAACCTGACAACGCCCACAAATGCCCCTGCCGCCGCATACCGAATCGACATCCACGCCCAGACTCCGGGCAGCATCCAACAGGCGGGTTCCCACCGGGAAATGACCGCGCCTCCCGGATGGTGTAAATACTATTTTTTTTTCGTCTTGTTTCAAACAGTCACCAAAACTCTAAACTTTCCCGGCTGAAATTTAAGGTCGCCTGCGACCTCTGCTGCGTCTGCCGCGATCCGCACGAACCGTTGTTGGATCACGATACTGGCGAATCCACCGCTCGCAGTTAGGGTCATGTCCCATCATCACGTCAGCGCCTAACACGGCCTGCATAACTTCCGGGTGTAATGGACTGGTAATCGCCGATGTCATGCCTGCAGCCATCGCCATGGTCAGGAAAGCAGAATTAACACCATTGCGATTAGGAAGTCCAAAACTGACATTGGAAGCGCCGCAGGTGGTATTTACCTGCAATTCATCGCGCAGGCGTCGAACCAGGTGCATCACCTGTAAACCTGCAGAATTAATGGCACCGATGGGCATCACTAAAGGATCCACTACGACATCACTTCTCGGAATGCCATGGTCCGCAGCCCTTTCAACTATTTTCTTAGCCACTTTAAAGCGTTCGTCGGGGTCTTCTGATATGCCGGTTTCATCATTGGAGATCGCCACAACCGCAGCGCCATACTTCGCGACCAGTGGCAACACGACCTCAAGACGCTCCTCTTCGCCAGTCACTGAATTGACCAGCGGTTTTCCCTGGTAAACCGACAGCCCTGCTTCAAGTGCTGCAACAATTGAAGAATCAATGGACAAAGGGACGTCTGTTATTGATTGAACCAACTGCACTACATCCCTGAGCATGGCAGGTTCATCTGCCAGCGGGATGCCGGCATTGACATCGAGCATATGGGCCCCTGCGGCAACCTGAGCCAGCGCATCAGCTTCCACTCGGCTATAATCGCCACGCTTCATTTCAGCTGCCAGCGCTTTTCTACCAGTCGGATTAATACGCTCCCCTATGACCACAAATGGAAGCCCGAAGCCCATTCGCACTTCTTTTGAGGACGAACTTAGAATCAGTTCCGTCATGTTGCTATTCCTCTATTTATGGAGTGAACAAAAAGAATATATTACTGCTTAACCTGACCTTTACCTTGAATCAGTTTGAGCAGGCGTTCATCGGTATATTCGGTCTCAAACCGGTCCGCATAGGTCTTCGCCAGGTTTTCGGCGCTGTCTTCGGTCTCTTCAAATGATGCTTGTCGACGCCACTCTGACAAATAGGCATCACTACTGCCCTTGCCCGCTCGCATGGCTGCCCGATCAACAGCCGCCTGAAATCGATGGCTTAACAACACTTTAGCTCTGATCCGACCACGCTGGACAATCACCTGGGAAGGGATATCACGCCAGTAAACGAACGTGCTTTTGACTCTCATCCACCCTCCCCAACTGTTCTTTCAATTCGATTTCAAGCAAGCCATATCCTGAATGAACCTGCACAAATTCGAGATCCAGTCTCTGCGCCGCCTTCTTTGCCTGCCTCAGCAGAGAACGGTCGTGAGTCTGGGATAAGTAAACCAGCTTATGGTATCCGGCAAAAAATGTGGGCTGCAATTCCGGATGCTGCTCAAGTTGCAACAGTTCAATAACAAGGTATTGAAAATGCCGAACAAGGAAATCGGTGAGATAAAACGTGCCTAATTCGGCCTCTTGTAATTCAGCAAACTCCCTGTGGCCTGCATAAAATTCATAGCAGTGCGCTCCAGGCAGGCGATGAATCTGCCCTTCTAACGACTCCTCAAGGAGCATGCGATCAAGCGCCCCACCGGTTCCACAATCAGCATAACCAATGAATATCTGCTGATAATGCGCGCGCTGGGCCCGAATTTTTTCTCTGAGGCGTTCTGTTATCTGTTCCGGTCTGTTATGCAGACTGGCGTCCATGCATTGTAGGTGCAGATGTTGCCAGTGATTCAGACGTTTGAGTGCCTGGATCTCATTAGCCAGTGCCCCACAGGCAATAACAAGGATTGGGCTAGGCACGGGAAGCTCGGCGATTGTGAAGCAGTAGCGGTGCCATCTGGGCAGCCTGCGCCGCATCTCGGCAGTAACCATCGGCGCCAACCGCCTGACCGAATTCTTCGTTCAATGGCGCGCCCCCTACCAGCACAACATAATCATCTCGAATATTCAGCCGAACCAATTCGTCAATCACCACTTTCATATAAGGCATCGTGGTGGTCAGCAAAGCCGACATACCCAGAATATCAGGATTGTGTTCTTCCAGTGCGGCCAGATAATCTTCCACGGAATTATTAATGCCAATATCAACGACCTCAAAACCCGCTCCTTCCATCATCATGCCGACCAGATTTTTGCCAATATCGTGAATATCACCTTTCACCGTACCAATAACCATCTTACCAATCGGTTCGACACCACTTTCCACCAGCAGAGGTTTTAAAATAGCCATGCCGCCTTTCATTGCATTGGCTGCAAGAAGCACCTCAGGTACAAACAAAATGCCATCCCTGAAATCAATTCCAACAATAGTCATACCAGCAACCAGGGCTTCATTGAGAACTTTCTCCGCACTCCAATTTCGTGCAAGTAATATCTCTGTGCCCTCCACTACCTCTTCTCTAAGGCCATCATAGAGATCATCGTGCATCTGCAGAGTGAGCTCTTCATCATCTAGCTCGGAAAGAATAATCTCTTCATCATCGTAATTTTCATCTGTCATGGCTCACTACCTTCTTCAATATAGCTTGTACAATTTTTTACCCTGCTAACCCAGCTACTATTCAATAGCTCCTGTCTTCAGACAGCGCTTTGCGCCTCACCATCAAATCTATTAATGCCTCATCAACGGCGGCGTCCAATGGTGGTGCTACATAACTGTCCAGCATCTTCCGGCAAATTGCATTTGCCCTGGCTCCTGCATCCTTGCCACCTTCCTGCTGCCACTGCTCGAAGCTATTATTATCGGCAATGGTAGATCGATAAAATGCTGTTTCGAAATTAGCCTGGGTATGACTGGCTCCCAGAAAGTGCGATCCCGGACCTACTTCATGAAGGGCATCTAGGGCCTGGCCAGTTTCAGACAAATCTACACCCTGCAACAGAACCTGCAGCATATTCGCCTGATCAACATCCATGATAAATTTCTCAAACCCCACTGTAAGCCCGCCCTCGAGCCAACCTGCTGTGTGCAGCATAAAGTTAACGCCGCACAGCGCGCCCGCCTGCAGCGTATTGGCCGATTCGTAGGCTGCCTGAGCATCCGCTATTTTCGAACCACAAAGGCTGCCGCCGGAGCGAAACGGCACGCCCAACCGGCGCGCCAGTGAAGCCGTGAGATACATGATCTTGCTGGGCTCTGGTGTGCCAAAAGTGGGCGCGCCCGATTGCATGGAGACTGCCGCTGCAAAGGTCCCAAATATAACCGGGGCGCCGGGTCTTACCAACTGGATATATGCCATACCCGCCAGGGCTTCCGCCAGTATCTGCGTTACCGTACCTGCCACGGTGACCGGCGACATGGCACCTGCGAGTATAAAAGGCGATATTATAGTAGCCTGATTATTACTGGCATAAACAGTCGCAGCACCGAGCATGGTGGCATCAAAAGTCAGGGGCGAATTAACGTTGATCAAACTGGTCAAGACCGTATGCGTCTGTATGAATTCCTTGCCAAAAACCAGTTCGACCATATCCACAGTATCTTGCGCTCTTTCAGCAGACGTCACTGATCCCATGAAGGGTTTATCGCTCAGTTTGATATGGCTGTAAACCATATCGAAGTGGCGTTTATTGACCGGCACATCTACGGGTTCGCAGACAGTACCGCCCGAGTGATGCAGGCCCGGGCTCATGTAGGTAAGCTTGACCAGGTCCTGAAAGTCGTTAAGGGTCGCATAGCGCCTTACGCCATCAAGACCTCTGACAAACGGTGAACCGTAGGCAGGCGCCAGAACGGTCCGATTGCCGCCAATAATGACATTGCGCTCCGGGTTTCTGGCGTGCTGGACATACTCTGCCGGCGCGGAATTCTGAATAATGGAACGGCACATGCCGGGCGGAAAGCGCACTCGATCGCCTTGAACATCGGCACCAGCTGCACTGAACAGATCCAGCGCTTGGGGAAAATCCTTGAAATCAAGGCCAATCTGTTCAAGCACCGTATCAGCATTTCGCTCGATTAACTCAAGGCCAGCCTCATCCAGCAATTCGTAATAGGGTATCTTGCGTTCGATAAACGGTATGATCTGCTCAATATTGGTTTGCCGGGATACCCGCCGTGCTTCCCGACCACCACTTCTTTTATTTAATCTGACGCTCATCTACGCTTCTACCCATTATTCCAAAATACCAGAAGTCAGGCCGCCCCGGCGGTCAGACACAAGCAAAAAACCCCTCTTTTCCGAGTCACCTGCGTCTTCCATAAAGGCTTAAGGTTATCTCATTCAATAACACTTATTTCGTGCACGGTAACCGATTTTTACGCGCGCATCCATCATTTTTTTATCATCTTTTTTAGAGCTGTTTTCTAGTCAATTTTCACAACCAAAAATTCCACCAGAAGCCCAATTTCAGGGGCTTCAGCAGAAGTTGGGCGGTTACTTATATTTACCTCAAAAGCCCTACCCGGGTTACAAGCTTGAGCGACTTAAACTGACTTGATCTGATATACCAGTGCAGTGCCGTGAAATTACATCGAATTTCTGATTCACTTCATGACCTGACAACCTTTAACTGTTAGCCTAAAGCGACCAGCTCATTTGCACTATTGTGACTGTCAAACCCGGGGCCGGTGCACCTGTAAACCAACCAATCCAGAGGTGATCTTCTATCGAAAACAAATCTAATGCTGCAGACACAGTTCCCGTCAATGATTTCGGTCATGTCATAGGTGAGGACAATATTAAAATCTACGGCCTGGATCTTCACAATCCTGTATTCGTTATATCCGCAGCGCTGACAATGATGCTGGTGGTCATAACCATCGCTCTGCCTGATACTTCCAGCCTTTTTTATCTGCAACTCAGGCAGTGGGTCACGACTCAATTCGATTCTTTCTTCCTGATCTCAGCTAACATTTTTGTCATCTTCTGTATCGCCATCGCCATCTCCCCCTATGGCAGGATTCGCCTAGGCGGAAACCAGGCCAGGCCCGCATACTCGTATGCTTCCTGGCTGGCAATGCTATTCGCCGCAGGAGTGGGTATCGGCCTTATGTTCTATGGCGTTCATGAACCCATCACTCACACATTGCATCCGCCGCTGAATATCGATGCCAAGGATGTAGAACTGGCCCGCGCCGCGGGGATGTCCGCCGCGATTTTTCATTGGGGCCTGCATGCCTGGGCGATTTACGCTGTCGTGGGTCTGGCGCTGGCATTTTTTACGTTTAATCGTAATATGCCCATGACCCTGCGGTCGGCCTTTTATCCCTTACTTGGCAAGGCTGTCTGGGGACCCTGCGGCCATCTCATCGATATTGTCGCTGTACTGGCAACGGTCTTTGGGTTGGCCACATCCCTGGGAATCGGATCTGAACAAATCGCTGCCGGGTTATCCTACCTTTTCAGTATCGATGCCAGTACCAGTACCAAGGTCATCCTCATTATCACCATTATCGCTATCGCCATAGTCTCGGTCATATCGGGTCTCGACAAGGGTGTGAAGCGGCTCAGTGAAGTCAATCTCGGCCTGGCATTCCTGTTACTGGTATTTGTCTTTGTGGCCGGGCCTAGCCTAACCATCCTGCTCAACCTGGGTACTGTGACGAGAGACTATCTTTATTACCTGCCCCAGCTCAGCCACTGGATTGGCCGCGAAGACAACCTGTTCCTGCATGGCTGGACAACCTTTTACTGGGCCTGGTGGATCTCCTGGTCTCCTTTTGTCGGCATGTTTATTGCCCGCATCAGTTTCGGTCGAAGTGTCCGCGAATTTGTCATCTGGGTACTCATCATTCCCACCCTCATCGGCCTTATATGGATGGCCACCCTGGGCGGTACAGCACTAGAACAGATGATCACCCTCGGTTATAGAGGGGTTGCCGACGCACCACCAGAGCTGGCACTGTTCAAAATGCTGGAGGGCCTGCCATTTACTAATTTCGTATCCACCCTCTGCGTTTTTCTTATTGCCCTGTTTTTCGTAACCTCAGCTGATTCTGGATCACTGGTAGTTGACACTTTAACGGCAGGTGGAAAAGTTGATGCGCCTATCAGGCAGCGAATATTCTGGTGCTCCACCACTGGATTAGTGGCAATAGCACTCATGCTCGGTGGCGGCATGGCATCCCTGCAGGCACTGACAACCGCCATAGGCCTGCCCTTTGGGCTACTACTGTTACTCATGTGCGTCAGCCTGCTGAAAGGATTCCAGCAGGAAAGTGCCTGACCACGGCTACCTATTGGATCGATCAATCACAGGTCAGGCTGCACCCGACGTCTGCGTCTGAGCTGGCACCGGTGTAGCCGATCTCCTGCATTATTCGTAGATTTCAGTGAGCGCCTGGTAAGTGGCCACCGACAGGTCATCCCTCAACCTCCAGGGGGATGAAAATAGCTGGATCATGGCAACCACAATCACATCCTCCTGCGGATCAAGCCAGTAGATTGTGCCGGCAACCCCACCCCAATCCAACTCCCCCTTAGATGACAGTACACCGCGACCAATGGGATCAATGTAAACACCTATACCAAGGCCATGGCCGCCACCCAAACCAAGACTACGGTCATGATCTGGGCCAATATTTGCCTCAGTAATAGTGGCAGGAAGATGATCCTGACTCATGTACTTCACCAGTTTGGGGCTTAATATTCGTTTACCGCCATGACTGCCACCCTTTCTTAACATTTCAAGAAAGCGTAAATAATCGGGTGCCGTTGAAATCAACCCCGCTCCCCCTGAATCAAAACCACTGACCCGGTACGGGCCGGCATCGGTAGCGGGATCCTCAACCAACTTCAATCCCTGGCTGGCTCCGTCCCAGCGATGGTTGGATGCCAAGCGGTGGCGTTTGCTGAGCGGTACAGCAAACTGGGTATCATGCATGCCAAGGGGTTCAAAAAGCCTGGTGCGGAGAAAGTCACCCAGGGACAGGCCGGTAATTCTCTCCACGACCACACCCAATACATCAGTGGCAAAACTATATTGCCAGGACTCGCCGGGATGATAGCTCAATGGCAACCGCGCCAGTCTTTCGATGAATTCAGCAGAACTGGTACTGGTTCCCGGATTAACCAGCTCGATAAATTCACCGACCGGGTGATCCGGAGCATAGCCGTAGCTTAATCCTGCCATATGGGTAAAGAGCTGATGAATGGTTATCGGACTTCTGGCGTTTACCAGCGCGCCATTTTCATAGACCTTCATGCCACTCAACTCAGGCACAAACTTTGTCACTGGGTCATCCAGGTGGAATTCGCCCTGCTCATACAATATCAACGCGCCAACAGCCGTCATGGCCTTGGTCATGGAGTAAATCCGAAATAACGTATCAATCTGCATGGGCGAATCATTATCCAACCCCAACTGACCCAGTATCGAGGACTGCACTGGCCGGCCATGCCTTGCTATCAGGGTAACAATGCCGCTGACTCTGTTCTCATCAATATAACGCTGCGCCAGCTGGTTGACTCTGGCCAGGCGCTGGCTTGACATACCTACTCGTTCTGGTTTTACCAGCTTCAAGTCTTCGGCAACGCCCGTCACTTGAACCATCACTAAGCCAACAATCCATAAAAGCCGAGCCAGTTTCTTTTTCGCAATCAACATCAGTTCTCTCACATTTAGCCATCATTGAGCATGTTACACTTAGCCTACAATTTTATAGAGCACCACTTTTGCTGCGAAAGTTTGCATTCATATTGATCCTGTCCGGTTTCACTTTAATGGTACAAGCAGGCGGAACCTTTCGCATCGCCCATGCCATGGAATACGGCGGCGCTGAAAACCTCAATCCCTACGATCCAAACAGGTTCAGCCCAACCATTTATTTTCTATACAGCCGCCTCGTCAGAGCCGACTCACAGGATACACCATCACCCGACCTGGCCACTCACTGGTCCAGTAATGACAGCGCCACGATCTGGCGGTTCAAACTGCGCAAGGGGGTAACATTCCACGATGGCTCTGCTTTTGACGCCGCTGACGTTGCCTATTCGCTGACTTATCTACTGGATCCCGAAATCGATTCACCACTAATCTCTACTCTTGGCATTATCAACAGCGTAGAGATCATTGATCAGTATACTATCGACATCCATCTGAAATCTGCTCATGCTGATTTCCCGGTGCTGCTCATGGACTATCGTGCCTGTATCATTCCACAGGGCATTGGCGAGGCCATTCGCGCCAAGGGAATTGGGACCGGTCCTTTCATAATATCAAAACTCGATCCTGAAGGAATCACTGAGCTGGTCGCCAACAAAGACTACTTCCTAGGCCCGCCGCAACTCGATGCCATAGAAGTCATAGCAATTATTGACAACAATGCGCAGATGCAGGCCTTCATGTCAGGCCAAATAGATCTGGTGCAACGGGTTAATCCCCGCCTGGAAGCATTATTTCGGGGCAATGATCGTTTTTCGGTACAAAAATTCGCTACCGGTGACAAGAACCTGATTGCCTTTCGAACCGATGTCGCCCCGTTCGATGACCACAGGGTCAGGAAGGCGATCAGAATCGCTATTGACAGACAGAAATTCATCAATACGGCTATCGGTCATGGTGGTGCAGTCGTCGCCTGTGACCATCCTGTCTGGCCAGGCGATCCTTATCTCTGGCCAGGTACCTGTGACCAGGACCAGGCACTGGCGCGGCGATTGTTAGCCGAGGCTGGGTATGCTGACGGCCTGGAATTCGACCTTTATACCTCGACACTATCTGCCAACGGTGTCAGCATGGCTGAAGTCTATCAGGAACAGCTGTCCGAGGTTAATGTCAAAGTAAATATCATCCTGGCCCCGGCGGATGGTTACTACGGTGATATCTGGATGAACAAGTCTGCCTGTGTTACCTACTGGGGACACAGACCTGCCGATCAATACCTTAATGAGCTGTACCGTTCAGGTGGCAGCTGGAACGATACTTTCTGGAATGTCCCGGAATATGATGCGCTGCTGGATCAGGCTAGATCCGAACTGGATTTTGACAAACGTCGCGCTGTTTACTGGCAGGCGCAGGAAATGCTATTTGAGAAAGGCGGCAGTTTCATGCCGTTTCATTATGTGAATATCCGAGTGATGAGCAGCAGAGTTAACGATCTCGAGCCGATCATGGAATTTGCCGTACCCTGGTACAAGGTCAGTAAAACCCCTTAAAACCCCTTAAAATAAAAAAACCAGGTCAACCCTGCGACCTTGAAAAACCGACTTCAACACCACCCATTTCGTCTTCGTTATCAACTATTTCTGCCGGAAATCCCGCTGCTGTAACCGACAGGCCGGTTGCTTGTTCAAGCCTGCGGATAATATTAGGCGACCACTCGCGCGGACCAAACCTCGTTTGACCATCCTTGAAGATCTCCAGTAACAGGGGTGACAAATCCAGGTCCACACCACTTCGATCGGCAATCTGCTGAAACAAACCCAGGTCTTTGAGAACGAGATCCATGGTGAAATTGATATTCCGGCTACCGTTCAGGATAACCTGCCCTTCAGTTTCGTGGACAAATGAATTGCCCGAGGAAATTCGAATGGCCTGATACGCCGTCGCCAGGTCTAATCCCGCAGCCTTGGACACGGTCAGTGCCTCGCAAACCGAAACCAGGTTCGCCGTAGCCAGGTAATTGGTGCACACCTTCAGCGTCGAAGCCGACCCCAAAGGGCCCGTATGCAAGATCTCCCTGCCCATGATGGACAGCAGTGGCAGCACCTGCTCAAACGTGGTCCTTTCACAGCCGGCTAAAATGGCGATATTACCCGTCTCGGCCCGATGACAGCCGCCGGATACCGGGCAATCTGCCGCTCTTCCACCGAGTTGCATGACGCTGGCACCTAACCGGCGAACCTCCGCCTCATCGGTTGTGCTCATCTCCAGCCATACTTTACCGGTAGAAAACCCTTGTAAAACCCCTTGTTCACCTTCCATCACGCTGGCACTGATACTGGGCGATGGCAAACAGGTAATCAGCACGTCCACCTTTTGAATCATTTCCACAGGCGCGTCAGCGCAGCCAGCCCCAGCATTGACGAATGGCCTGACCTTATCAGTATCGATGTCATGAACGATCAGATCCACATCGTTTCTCAACAGCGACTGCGCCAGTTTTGCGCCCACATTGCCTAACCCTATAAAACCTACTTTGATGAGCCTTCTCCCTTTTCTAATCACGCTAAATAGCTTTCATTGCCGTATTGTCACTCGCTTGGTACAAGCCTTCAATCAATCGCTGAGAAAATGGTGCACTCGCTTAGCTGCTATAACAACTCACTGGTACAATGACTTATTGCTGACATTTCAACCCCTTGGCAGTAAAACCCGGCCCTGGCAACACCCTTTATCTCGGTGCAGGCCCAGCGAAAACCGGATTAAAGTAGTATTATAGAATCCGCAAAATCATTTGAATCAGGGGTAATCCATGAACACCGTAAGCTTCTCAAAAATGTCAGATGGATCCGGCGCTGACTACAGGATGCTGGCTGAGTATGAGCGTGACCAGATCAACGCATTACCAGAAAATATTCTAAGCCAGTTGCGAACTCTTGAGACTAGCCTGCAAGGCTACAAAATTCATCGCCTGGAACACGCCTTGCAGGCTGCAACCCGGGCAGAGCGAGAGGGTATGGACATAGAATGGATTGTGGCTGCCCTGGTGCACGACATTGGTGATGGCCTGGCACCGTTAAACCACTCCCAGCTGGCTGCTGCCATCATCAGGCCGTACGTGCGAGCTGAAGTCACCTGGGTAGTAGAGATGCATGGCCTGTTCCAGATGATCTACTATGCTCATCACCTGGACCTGGACCCCAACGGTCGGGATCAGTATAAACAACACCCGTGGTACAACAGTTGCGTGCGTTTTTGCGAACGACTGGATCAGTGTTCTTTTGACCCTGCCTATGACAGCGAAACCCTGCAACACTTTGCCCCCCTGGTGCATGAGGTCTTTTCACGGGCCCCGTTTCAGCCAGCCATTGTTAACCCTGAATGACGCCCTCGAGCTAGCATCCAGAGACCGCTCATAATACTGAAGCAAGAAGTGACTGGGTATAAGCATGGTCAGGGTCTGAAAACACTCGGGACACGGGTCCTGATTCTCTAATCCTGCCTTGCTCCAGAACCACGACCTGATCCGCGAGGACGTCAACAACTGCAAGATCGTGGGATACAAACAGTATTGCCAGCTGACTTTCCTGACGTAACCGAAGCAGCAGTTTAATGATGGAAGCTTGTACAGAGACATCCAGGGCCGAGGTGATTTCATCACAGAGAATCAAATCCGGTTTAGCCACCAGGGCACGAGCAATGGCGATTCGCTGTTTCTCACCGCCTGATAACTGCCCTGGATAACGCGTGCGATACGCCAGGGGTAGATTAACCCGGGTCAGTATCTCATCTACCTGCTGCCTGATAGCCTCATCAGAACTGCCAAAATAAAGTTTAATAGGTCGAGCCAGAATTGCCTCAACGGTCTGACTTGGATTCAGCGAGGCATCCGGATTCTGAAATACCAGCTGGATCTTCTGCTGGCAATCAGCGTCTCTGCTGCCAACCGAATGACGCAGGTCAAACTGGTCATTCAGCATGAGGCTGCCAGCAAAAGGCTTCTGTAATCCGGCAATGGTTTTCAGCAAAGTGCTTTTGCCACTACCAGACTCGCCCACCAGACCCAGAATTTCTCCTCGCCTGATTTCAAACTCAATACCCTGGGTCACTAAACTCGGTTGACGACCTGTAAACCAGCGTGTCAGGGATGGCCGGTCATAACTCACACTCAAATCCTTAACTCGCAATACCACCCTGCTGAATTTCGTTGGCTTGTTAATCCGATCACTGCCTTCAACTGATTTCCAATCCAGCGCCTCACTGGCCAAATGGCATTTCACCTGTCTGGCCGACACTGTCGAGCTGTCTGGCTTGTGCTGCTGACAAACCGGTCGCGCATAGCTACAACGCTCAACAAAAACACACTGGTTATCAAAATTCCGCTGTCCGGGCTGAGGTTGCATGCCTTCCAGGCTCACCGGTAATCTATCCTGGTGCATTCTTGGAATACTATCCAGCAAGCCTTTGGTATAGGGGTGGGCGGGATTGTCGATAAGATCGTTTTTATCACCCAGCTCAACCAGTTCACCTGCATACATAATGGCAATTTTATTACAGACAGCGCTGATCACCCCGATATCATGGCTGACGTAGATCATGGCAGTTCGAGTCTCAGCGGTTATTTCCCGAAGCAGGTCAAGAACATGAACCTGGGTGGTCACATCCAGACCCGTGGTAGGCTCGTCTAGCAGCAGTAAATCGGGTTCGCCGGCCAATGCCATGGCAATAGCAATGCGCTGCTGCTGTCCGCCTGATAACTCGTGTGGATAACGCTTGAGTAGTTCCCCCGGATCGGGCAGTTGAACCCGATCCAGCAGACTGAAACAGCGCTGTCGCCACAACCCTGACGGTAAATCTGAATGCAGGCTTAAAGCCTCAAACAACTGATTTTCAATTTTCATTGTTGGTGTCAATGACTGTCCCGCATTCTGCGGGATCAAGGCCATTCGCCCACCTCGCAGTTTCTGCAGGTCCCCTGCTGGCATCACCCCGGGGTCTTCACCCATAAACTGTAGATCACCGCCCAAGCGGTGCAGGCCCGCTTTATAAAATCCCATAATGGCCAGCAACAACGTGCTTTTACCGCAGCCACTTTCGCCCACCAAACCCAGGGTTTCTCCTGCGGCGAGCGACAGATCCACCGAAGATATAACCGCAACCGACCGGCTCTGCGCATCGCTATAGCCAATGGATAAACCATTGATACTGAGTAACGAACCGCTCACAGCAGCACCCTGGTAGATCTATCAAGCCCTAGAGATTTAGCCAAAGCATCGGCTGTCAGGTTGATTCCAATGATAAGTGAGCTCAGCGCAATCATCGGCAGCAATACCGGCCAGGCAGCCAGAGCCATATAAATCCGTGCGCTGGCTATCATCAAACCCCAGTCAGGCGTGGGCGGTGTTACACCAAAGCCAAGAAACGACAGCGCACTGAAGGCCAATAGCATCCAGGACCAGCGCATAGCGGATTCCACTAACAGAACATCCCGGACATTAGGCAGTATCTCCCTGAACAGGATACTGAAAGTGCCTTCTCCTCGGGATTTTGCGGCTAATACATAATCCTTGACCACCACGTCAAGGGTTGCCGCTCGTGCCAATCTGACGAAGCCAATGCCATAGAAAAAGCCCAGTGTTAAAATCATAACAACAGGATCGTTGCCAAAAGTGGCGATCACCAAAAGCAAAAAAATCATAAATGGTATGGCCAGGAATATATCGATGCCGCGCATGATCACCTCGTCGGTTCGCCCCCCCTTATAGCCGGCCATAATTCCGCAAAAACCACCCCAGGTAAGCGCCAGGCAGGTGGCCAGCAAAGTGACCAGAATTGCCTGCCTTCCTCCCAGCATGGTGCGTGTGAGCACGTCCCTGCCCAGGGTATCAAGCCCCGCCCAATGCTGTAAGGAAGGGCCAATGTGATTGATGATTTCGGATTGGCTATCAAACTGGTATGGCACCAACCAGGGAGAAACCAGCGCAAGCAGAACATGGAACAGGACCATGCTCAGACCAAACCTTCCAGAACGGGAAGCCAGAATCCCGGTTAACAATGTATGCAGCGAATTCAACCTGTCCCTCGCTGGCTTCGCAGCCTTGGGTTGAGAAGTAACGTTACCAGGTCTGCAAACAGATTAAGACTGATATAGATCGATGCCATCAGCAGGGCTATAGCCTGTACCAATGCAAAGTCCCGGTCGGCAATTGCATTCACAGAGAGACGACCAATGCCCGGGTAATTGAAAACCACTTCAACGACCAGTACGCCGCCCATCAGCCAGGCGATATTCAGAGCAATCAGATTAATCGCTGGCAGCAGCGCATTGGGCAGAGCATGCTGTAGCACCAGCCGCCAGCGAGGAAGTCCTTTGAGACTGCCCATCAACACGAAATCTGAGGCGAGTATATTGATCATGCTGGTCCTGACCATGCGCATGATGTGAGCCACCATTACCAGCGTCAACGTTATCACTGGCAACACAATGTTAGACAGAACTTCGAGCACTGGCGCATCGGCTCGCATGATTACGATCCCCGGTAGCCAGCCAAGCCAGACCCCGAACACCGATATAAGCAATGTGCCCGTGATGAATTCTGGTACTGTCATACAGAAAATGGCAATACCGGATATCCATAAATCTGCTTGCCGGTCTCTATACAGAGCGGCAATTGCGCCAAGCAGAATTGCCAGCGGAATTCCCAGAACAGCGGCAGAAAGTCCTAAAATTACGGTGTTGCGAAAGCGCGACCCGATAATATCAGCAAGCGGCTTATCCCGCTTTATACTCTGACCGAGATCGCCTGCCATGAGTCCATCTGCCCATTTCAGGTATCTGACCGGCGCCGGACGATCAAGCTGATGCTTGCTTCGGCAATTGTCCAGTCGTTGTCCCTGGGCCATCTGACCCAGGAAAGCCTGGCAGGCATCACCGGGCAACAGTTCCACCGCAATAAACACCACCACAGAAACAGCCCAGAGGGTTATCAGGGCAAACAAAAACCGCCTGGCTATCAATAGCAGCAAAACAATCCTTACTGATTAAACGCTGTTAGCGCTCGGCTGAGCGCCTTAATATCGGCCGGTCCAATACCACAGCAACCGCCAATAATAGTTGCTCCAGCCACTGCTGCACGCAAACTCTGAGCCACGAAATAATCGGTGGTGACATCACTTCGACGCCCTGTCTCCAAAGCATTGTCCAGGGTCCAGCCTTCAGGAACCCGTCCCATACGGTTGGCATAACAGCCCAGCGGCTTATTGGTCAACTCAGCTAACTCAATCAGGCCGCTCTCGATGGTCTCCGGACAGGTACAATTCAGCATATAACCATCGACATCCAGATAAGCAATCTTATTAAACGCGTCGGCGAGACTCTCACCACTGCGTAATCCACTGCCAGGCGTTTCATGTAGCGTCCATGAAACGTACACCGGCTTGCCATTACCCCATCGTTTTGCCTGGCTGGCGGCAAGTTCTGCCTCCGCCGCTGAAGACATGGTCTCACAAATATACAGATCAACAAATGGCTGCAGCGCTTCGACCATATTCTGATAAACAGGCAGGGCAACCTCTTTTGCGGGCACCAAATCGGGTCGATAGCTTTCTGAAAGAGGTGGTATTGAACCTGCCACTAATACCTTGTCGCTGCCCGCGTCTACTGCCTGCCTTGCAAGCTTACCCGCCAGGCGGGTCAACCGAACATACTCTGTCTGCAGATTTTCTTTAGCCAGGTAGCTCGGGATGGTGGAATAGGTATTGGTAATGATCATGCGAGCGCCAGCCTCTATATACTCGCGATGCAAATCGACGACGATCTGGGGTTTTTCAATGAGCGCTCTGGCAGACCACAAGCCTTTGCCACTATTGCTGATGCGTTTCTGGATTTCACCCCCCATCCCGCCATCAAGAACCGTTATTGTCACACTTACCTCCGCATTGAGTGCCGTAATATACTATTGATTCCGCCTGTCCGGTAAAGCGGGTCTACTGCTGCCAGATACACAGACCGAAAGTGGCACCACCCGCCAGGCTCTGTTTTATCTCAGAGGGCGGCACCAGTTGATTAGAACCTGCTTTACAGACCAGTATCTGCGGGCCATAGCCCGCCATATCCAGCAAAACCTGATCCAGATGCCTGTATTGCACATCATGGCCTTCGCCTGGATACTGACGCAGAATCACCTTCGCCTTGGGATAACTGGTCTGCCATTGATCGTCTTCTTCTGTTTTCAGCAGGGCATCAGCCAGGCCTTTGTAGACGTAGAGGTCGGTTTCGACCTGTGAGGTGTCGATAACCCCCTGTTTACAATAAAGCAGCGTCTCATGATCCAGAGGCGTGGGGTCTGCGCCCTGGCCCCGTAAGTTATGCGCCCTGGCGGCTTCATCAAAAGCGGTGTCCTGGAATCCTTCTACGTGATGCATAGGACTGCTGCTAGGAAAGCCAAAAAACTGCATGGGATAAGCCAGTAAATCCCGATAAGCACTGATCGCCCCGCTAGCCTCACACCAGTCAGCTTGACCAATCAGCGGTGAGGTTGCAGCCATGTGTATGGATATAAGGCGGTCATTATTTCGCGAGGCGATTTTCGCTGTATAGGGCCCTCCACCCGAGATACCAAACAATATGAATTTATCAATCCCCAGGTGATCAAGCACCAGCTCAACATCCTCAGCATAACTGGACATATCCAGGGAAGGGTCATAGTCAGTCTGGCCAAACCCGTTGCGTTCAACCGTAATCATTCGGATGGCCAGCTGCTGGCGCAGGGTTCTTAAAAAATCAAGCAACCGAATGGCCCTGACTGACGTTCCCAGGCCACCTGTGAACACCACTGGCACCCCCTGGTCAACGCCATCATCAATATAGTGGATTCGTCGACCATCGGCATTTTCAAGCTGCTGGACGGTGGGACCCAGGGAATCGAATTGGCCTGGCATCTGATCTGCTACCGATGCCCCTTCAACCGAACTGACCAGCAGTAGCAATAATAATATTCCTGTACGTGCAATGATAATCATCTGTTTACCCAAAATATCCAAATTCTAAGTCAAGGCAACTTTATCATGGCAATGGCTCCCCTGGCGTGCTGTATTATAAGCCGTTATAGAAAAAGTTCTGCACACCGCATACAAACAAATCCACCTGAAGCCATCAGGTCAATTTATCCTGTGCTGTCACCCCAGCTGCAGACACGGCCGCAGACTAACCAGACCCCTGAACCTGAATCTGGATCAGAACCTGATGGCACTTATGGAAGCGCTCGCCTATCTGCACTAACAATAGAAAACAAATTAAAAAACAAATAAAAAAACAATGAAACACAACGTAAAAAAACTTGTCCAGGATGCATTTTTTCTTCCAATAATCACCCCTACTCGCGCATAATGCATCGAATTCAAACCGGGGGTTATTAACAGCGATGAAATTCTCAAGCAAACTGAAACAAGGTGAATTTGTTGTCACCACAGAACTGACGCCCCCTAAAGGTACTGACCTGACTGCTCTGCTGGCAACAGCAGCCTCACTCGAGAACCACGTCGACGCTTTCAATATCACAGATTCTCACAACGCCAGAATGAGCCTTTCTCCTTTAGCCGCGGCATCGGCCCTGGTGCAGGCCGGCCTGGATCCTATTCTGCAGATGACCACACGAGATCGTAATAGAATCGCCCTGCAATCTGACATGCTCGGTGCCGGCTGTCTGGGCGTGGAGAATCTGGTCTGCATGGGAGGTGATCCGCCTCACCTGGGTGATCATCCAGATGCCAAACCGGTGTTTGATTTCAGTACCCTGGAATTGCTCGATGCTGCCAGCAAACTAAACGCTGGCATCGACTCAACGGGCAATAAACTCAACAAAGCGCCTGTTTTCAACATCGGTGCGGTCGTCAACCCAGGCGCTGACAACCTTGACAAGGAAATCGACCGGCTGAAAGAAAAAATCGACAATGGCGCAACTTTTTTTCAGACCCAGGCGATCTTTGACATTAGTGCCTTTGAGCGTTTCTGTGATCGTGTTGCCAGCTTCGATTTACCTCTGATAGCAGGCATACTTCCCGTTAAGTCAGCTAAAATGGCTGCCTATATGAACAGCAATGTACCCGGCATTAGCGTGCCTGCAAGCATCATCAACAGAATCAACGAAAGCAAAAACGTCAAAGCAACAAGCACTGAAATCAGTGCCACCATTGTCGCCGACATCAAGCCATTTTGTTGCGGTGTGCATTTAATGGCCATCGGCTGGGAAGCGCTTATACCGGCAATACTGGAACAGGCCGCAGTGCGCTAACCTGAGCCATAACCGGGCACTTGATCTTAAAGCAGCGTAACGAGTACCCGTGTTACGCCACTAGAACAACGCGGCCGAACGGCAACAAAGTCTAGCCGCAGGCAAATCCTAACAGGCCTTGAAGTCAGTGTGCCTGAACAAGGCTGCGTTGGATGGCAGAGTGGGAAGCACATTCTCCTGGCATACTCCGAATCCAGTCCTGGATCAGGCTCAGACCTTCCTGGTGAACTAAGCCTCTACCCAGTTCGGGCATCATGACACCTGGGTCAAGGCTGGTCATGCGATAAGCCAAAATAGAGACGCCCGGTTGCCCAGGTACCACCGAAAACTGATTCCCGCCAGTTCCTTGCCCGGCTGCTACCGGCGGTTTACACAACCCCCAGCGCAGCGGATCGGTGACCGACGCTTCAAGGAATAATCCGGAGGTATCGGCCGGGCCTGTTTTACTATGGCAATGTCCGCAATTGATATCCAGATAAGATCTGGCCCTGGTTTCCAGGGGCACGGAATCATCCTGCCAGTCCTGGTTTCTAGGGTAGCCAAGTGCCGCCTGATAAGCTGTCTCGCTGAGCCAACCCCGTAACTGCCACCGCGATAACTGATTGTCCGTTGATCCTGGATAGCGCCTGTTGACATGCCTGGCATGCGGACCAATAGGCTCAAGGCGTTTACTGGCGTGATCCAGAGCATGACAACCGGTGCACTGGTTCTGATTGGGTACGACGTAAACAAATGAATGTACCTGCCCATCAATTTGAAGCTCTACGGGCAGCAGGGTACCGGCGACGCGCAGGGTTGCATCCTTCTGATCTTTATCCCAGACATAAGGCAATGCATGCCAGCCGTCTGTGCGCCTTACCAACAATCGAGTTTCCACCAGAAACACTCGGTCAAGATCCAGTTCTGCCTTGTTTTCAGATACCCCATCGAAGTTTTCAGCAACCTTTACAAACCCATCCACGACACCGGCACTGGATTTCAACTTCGAGTAATAGAACGTTTTACTGATGATGGTACCGAAAGGAAACTGCATTTTCCCTTCTGCTGTCACTGCTACGCTATGCCCTTGCGGCAGCGTGATGGTGCGCAGTTTCTGCGCGTAATCAGTAAAAAGGCCGCTGGCCAGGAAATAGGGCTGAACATCATCCGCTGTCCGCAGCACTGAACGCTCTTGTAACAGGAGCCGCCAAGTCGACAGCTTAACGGGGTTTTGGTCAGCAAAAAATCGACTGCTAACCACCGATTGCTCGCTACAACCCAACTGCAGCAAGAGTATCAAACCGGTAAACCATCGCATGGCTGACTTAATCATCAATTCCCTCAAAGCCACTGATCGACTGAATTACAGGTCCAGAACAACCGCCTGAAGCGGCTCATGGGTACATTGATAGCGAGCTTGTTCCACGCTGGGGTTTGCATAAGCAGATGGACCATCAACGTTCAACAGCATGGTTTCTGGTTCGTTGGCGACACAAAAATTCTTCGCCGGGGGCAGGTATCCATCTACCGCGGTGTCAGGATTCAAAAACCCATCCCAGATGATATTGGGAAAATGCCCTTCTGGGCCGAACATGGCCACTTTCAAATCAGTCAGGGCCTGGGTACCAGGGGCAGTTCCACCACCAGAATAACGATTATCATGAATGAATATGTGCTCGGGATAGGGGTCAAAACCGCTGGCAGTCTCGCGCCTGGAATAATTCGTGGAAAATACGCTGGAGATTATGATATGGGCAGTATTATTATCGCGGATATCATTGTCAAAAATTTCAACATCGTCATTGGAATTTACGGATATGCCTGACCCTGCTGGCAACCCTGCCACAGCACCGCCTGCTAAAGCGAAGTTGGCCGTATTATTAGCGATTACCTGATTCCTGAATATACGTGTTCGGGCGCCTTCCTGGGCAAGATTCGGCATATTAAAAACCAGGATACCGCCGGTGTTATGGGTCGCAATATTATCGAAAACATCGGCATCCTGGGTGTTCTCTATCTCAATACCGGCAACGTTGTATTCAGCTCGAGAATTCCTCACAATCACGTTTCGGGACTGGCCAACATAGATGCCAGCATCTGAGGCAGCAATTGCGACAACGCCATCGATCAAAGTGTTTTCAGTCTGCACCGGGTAGATACCGTAAGCGCCGTTAGCGGTGTCAGGCCCATTAGTCCATTCGGTACGTACTCTCCTGACGATGATATTCTTGCCTTCATTTATCTTCAGCGCATCGCCTTTCGCATCCTCAATAGCCAGGTCCTCTATAATAAAATCACTGGCCGTGACCAACAGACCTTCAGCGCCGGAGATTTGGCCCCTAAAGCTTAAAATGGTCTGATCCATACCTGCGCCACGAATGGTCACACCATCTACATTAAGCGAAAGGGATCGATTAAATTCAAAAGTTCCAGCTGGAATCGTTATCACATCGCCTCGCTGAGCGGTCAACAGAGACGTTTGTAACTGCGTCTGATAATCGCTAGCCTCAACAACCTCGACCGCCACGTTTTCAGCAGGTTGTTGTTCACTGCAGCCACTGAACCAGAAAACCAGCCCTAGCAAAAAAACACTTTTAATCATATTTAACTCCTCTGGGATCTAGCTCCGCTACGATAAAACTGCATCTTGCTACAGCCTTGCTGTAGGCACAGCAGCAACAAACCTGGCATGTTCCTGTTTAATCGATGATAATTGTTAAGACAGCAAAGCACCACAGTCCATGCGTTCTAACGCTGCCAGAGACCTGCTGAGAACGACTCTACCCAGTTCCTTGCCCCGCTCGTTACCCGAGTCTAGCGTTCCACAGATAGCGATCGGTGTAATCATGGTAATCATAAGATTGAGCCGGTAATCCTCCAGGCAGTGATCAAAACTATAACCCTTAACCCCATATTCCAGAAGCGTGTCATGGTAGGCACGCAGGTGCTGCATTTCCACATCAAGCTCAAGATCCTTACTGCAACTCTGCGAACAGAAATAGGCTATATCATGGGGACCATTGCCGCCGCTGGTGTTTTGCCAATCCACTCCAACAATGCTGACTTTGCCATTTACTACTGGCAGCAGCATGTTATCAACACGGAAATCTCCATGAACGATCGTTTGTGGCCCGCTCATGGCACGATCGAACAGGACAGCAAACTGCTCACCAATTTCTGTCACCACATCAGGCAGATTACCGCTAAAGCAATCGCCGAAATTGTTAAGGGTTGGCTCGATTCCAGGCTGATAGATAACCTGCTGCTTGAATTCGGTTAACTCAGGATTATTCTGGTACTTCAGCCAGGGATAATTTTCCGTCTTGCCCCAAAAGGTCCCGTGCATCTGCCCTGCCTGTCTGAATGCCAGTTCCAACAATTCATCTGAACAATCCTGTAATTGATCACCGGCCGCATCATCACCCAGATCTTCAAGAATCAGTAGGAAATCCTGCGTCTGGGCATCGATATCGGCAAACAGGCACCGCGGACTCGCGATCGGGTTCAGGCTTGCCAGGTGTCGGTAGTAGTTGATCTCATTAGCATAAAAATTCAGGTTCTTTGATATCTCAACGTTTTCGGTCTGGGCGATAACTTTGACGATGACGCTTTTCTGACTGCCACCGGACATCTGCAGCTTTGCTCGCCCTATGGAGGACATCAAACCGACCCCCTCTCCCAGGGGCTTAACTGACACCGAGGACACGGTTTCAGACAATTCATCCTTTAATAATTGATTAGCCAGATCAACGGTAAATTCTGAAGCATTCTGTAGGACAATCGCCATTTAATACCCTCGATGTTTTACAATAGTGGCCTAATAGTAACCCAACCATGGAATATTCTGAATGAACCCTTTATTTGAACGATTTAACCTGCAAGGTCAGGTCGCAGTGATAACCGGTGGCGGGCGCGGTATTGGTGAAGGTATCGCACTGGATTTTGCTCAAGCCGGTGCAAAGGTGGCGGTCGCCGCGAGGCGAACAGCAGAAATTGAAAGTGTTGCAGAAAAAGTCAGGTCAATAGGGGGGCAAGCCATTGCGGTTACCACCGATGTTACCGACAGCGAGGCCGTTGAGCGCCTGGCCGCAAAAACTATCGAGGCTTTTGGCAAGCTGACTACCTGGGTCAATAATGCAGGTGGTTCCGCTGCACGAATGCCGCTCACCGAACTTCCGAGAAGCGAGTGGGACAAGACCATCGACCTGAACCTGACGGCGGTTTATGTCGGCTGTATGACGGCTGTCGCGCATATGGAAAAGGGTTCAATTATCAATATCTCATCAGGCGCCGGATTCAGCCCCGTGCCCGGTAGCGCTCATTATGGCGCTGCAAAAGCAGCCGTTAATTCGTTAACCTGGACCCTCTCGGCAGAACTTGCTCCACACATTCGAGTTAACGCTGTTGCACCCGGTGCCATACCCACGGAAATTATGCTGAAAGCATTAAATAAAGATGAGACCCAGTTGGATGAATTATTAAGTGAGTGGAATATCCCATTGGGAAGGCTGGGTACGCCGGAAGATATTGGTTCAGCCTGCGTTTACCTTGCATCCGAAGCAGCCAGCTGGGTCAGTGGTGAAATCATCCGAGTCGGCGGCGGGGCAAAACCTCGCTGAGTAATCAAACTCTGCAAGCAACACAAAGGCGTTCGCCAATACCCCAGATGAGGCCAAAAACACCCTTGAATTATGTAACCAGTCCACCCATATGGCACCAATACAGGCCAACCCAGCCCCATTTCATGAGCGCGGTAACAGACCAGGGCAAGCCCTGGTTAGTGCAGCCAACCTGACAGTCTCAATCCGGAGTAGAAAATCATGACTGAATCTGAATCAAAATCAAAAAAAATCCTGACTGGCACGGAAGGCTTCAAAGTCATCGCCAAGGGCGTCTTTATCCTGCCTGCTCAGGGAAATGCACTGGCGGTGGAAACAGACGACGCCGTGATACTGATGGATTGTGGTGGTGGCGGTAGAATGTCCGCGAACATGATTAAGCTGCTCCGCGACCAGACCGACAAGGCGGTAACAGCCATCTGTTATTCGCACGGTCATCTCGGCTATAACGATGGTGCCAGCGATTGGCTCAATCACAATCAGGCCCGAGACGATGCAGCACCCCAGCTCATTGCCCACGTAAACTGTCAGCGTCGCTACCACAGGTATCGAGAGACCCTCGGTCTGCAGACCATTCTTGCGCAAATGCAGTTCCCCGGTTTACCCATCCGTTTCAATCTGGTGGACCCAAACCTGACCTTTGATGACCGAATCTGCCTACCAACCAGGGGCAGACGCATAGAACTCCTGCATGTCCCCTCTGAAACAGATGACTGTATTGCCATGTGGTTACCCGATGATGGGATCCTCTATGCAGGCGCGGCCTTTCCAGGGACAACCATACCCAATATCGGCACCCCCTTGCGCAGTCAGCGATTCACCCTGAGATGGGCAGAATCACTGGAGAAGATGGCTGCGCTAAAGCCAACTACACTGGTACAGGAATTCGGTCCGGTCATTACCGATCCTGCCGAAATACAAAAAAGATTAAGCAGAACAGCTTCCCTGCTGCGTTGGTTTCGTGACGAGGTCGTGACAAGGATGAATCTGGGCCTGTCAGAAGCTGAAATCCTGCAAGATATGAACTATCCGGATGATCTGCAGGAACTGGATTACCTTAAAGCGCGTTATGGCGCGCCGGAGTATATTGTGCGAGATCTGTATCGGCAGGAAAATGGCTGGTGGAGCAGGAACCCGACAGATCTGCATCCCGCTGATAGCGGTGCTGCAGGTGATGCTGTAATGCGGGCTGCCAGCGGATCCGAGAGCATCGCAGGGTATGCCGAGCACCTTGAAGCCACAGGTGAGACGCAACTGGCCCTGCATGTCATCGACCTGATTGCCAATGCCGGTACAGTCAATGACGAGGTGCTTGCTGCGAGAAAAATAAAGGCCCGACTGTGCCGAAAGAGAGCAAAAGAGGTCCGCCCCTATGTATCCAAAGCACTCTACAATTCCTCTGCAGATCTACTCGAAAAAGGTAGCATCTCCTGGGTAAAACAGCTTTAAAGCAGCATTACTCTACCAATACAACCCGGGTGCCCACATTACCACCGGCAAGAAGATCTACAAATGCCGCTGGCGCGGATTCAATGCCTTTTACTTCATCAACCATGCTGGTGAGCTGGCCAGAGTCTAGCCAACCGCTGATTTCCTTTCTGGCTGCTGCGTACAACGCCAGATAATCAAAAACAAGAAAGCCCTGCATCCGAATTCGCTTATTCACGAGCAGCCCTGGAATACCCTTCGGCCCGGGCTCAGGCGCATCAGTATCATATTGTGACACCACCCCACAACAGGCGATACGACCATTCACATTCAAGCGAAACAAGGCCGAACCCAGAACAAAGCCCCCCGTGTTGTCAAAGTAGACGTCGACCCCATTGGGCGTGGCCTCTTTCAGAGCACTTCGATAATCTCCCTGTTTATAATTCACCGCTGCATCAAAGCCGAGCTGATCGACCAATAGCTCACATTTGTGATCCTGACCGGCGATGCCAATGACCTGGCAACCCCTGATTTTGGCCATCTGGCCGACCAGATGGCCCACCGAACCCGCTGCTGCTGAAACCATTACTGTTTCACCCGCTTCAGGTTGACCGACCTTTAACAATCCAAAATAAGCCGTCAGGCCATTCACACCCAACGGTCCCAGATAATGGATTGCGTCGATCTCTGCTGGAATCTTCTGAAGTGCGTTGGCCGCATGCATCGAGTAACGCTGCCAGCCCGTTGAGCAGACAACTTTGTCGCCTGGGGCAAACCCCGCGTCTGATGATTCAACCACGATGCCAACGCCGGTACCGCCCATAACGATACCCGTGGTAGGTGCCCCTGCGTAGCTGGCGCTGCCCTGTAAACCGGCACGAGAACCTGCTGCCACCAAAAAGGCTTCTGTCCTGACCAGTATCTCACCCGGCCCGGGATGACCTATATCACTATCCTGAAGACGATAATGCTGCGCCGATAATTTACCCGTGGGCAATTGATCAATGATGATCTGCTGATTTTTCATTTTGACTCCATCATGACTGTCTGTATCTTCATATCCCGCCTGCCTTTGGCTAACGCGCCTTTCCTGAAAATAACATTCTCTAAATAGCACGCTCTAAATAATACTGTCTAGATAACATTGTCTAAATAGCATTGTCAAACCTGTCAATTACTGGGCCTGCCGGCGTGAACTTTACCTGCCAACTCGGTTACTATCAGTTTCTTAGATTAACAAAGGACACAAGCGTGTTTTACAAATTACCAACGTTATTATGGGGCAGTATAATTTTATTGGCCTGCGCGGCCTGTGATCCTGGCACTGAAACTAGTGAGAACTCCGGCAACAGTGTACTTGAAGCTGAACCTGCCTGGAATCTCGGCGCAATGGTGACTGCTGCGAATCCCCATGCCGTGGATGCCGCTATTGCTATCCTGGCCAAAGGAGGCAGTGCCATCGATGCAACTATTGCCGCCCATACCGTGTTGGGACTGGTAGAACCACAAAGTTCAGGCCTGGGCGGCGGTGCATTCATGCTCAGCTATGACCGCGCAGCTAACCAGCTTAACTTCATTGATGGCAGGGAGACTGCGCCTGCGCAAGCCACAATTGACATGTTTATGAAAGACAACGAGGTCATGGGTTATATCGAAGCCTGGCAGAGTGGCAAGGCTGTAGGCACCCCGGGTGCAGTGGCCCTGTATGCAACAGCACACCAGGCAGGGGGGAGTCTGCCCTGGCAGGCGCTCTTCGAAACTGCAATAGAGCTTGCCGAAAATGGTTTTCTGGTTTCACCAAGACTGGCCGGTTACCTCCCCAGAATGGCCCAACGAAGTAGGCTCGCCATCAACCCGGACACCGCGGCTTATTTTTATCCGGAAGGACAAGCCCTCCAGGCTGGTGACCTCTTAAAAAACCCGGCTTATGCTGAGACACTGAAGCGCATCGCCAGCGAAGGCCCGAAGGCATTTTATACCGGCAGTATAGCCCAGGCGATAGTCACTGCTGCCCAGGCTGAACCTAATGGTGGTTCGTTAAGCCTGGCGGACCTGGCCAATTACAGTACCGTTGACCGCCCCGTTACCTGTGGCCCATTCAGGCACCTTAAAATCTGCACGACTTCACCTCCTTCGTCAGGCGGCGCACAGATTATGATTGCTAATCTTTATGATCACCTGACCTCAGAAGACTCAAGCAGTGATGAAAAAGTCGCTGCCTTCGTCGATGCTCAACGCCTGGCCTATGCTGATCGAGATCACTATTTTGGCGACCCAGACGAGGTTGCCATTCCACTGGAGGGTTTACTCAATCCAACCTATCTGGAGCATCGTGCCGGACAACGTTTTGCCCCCGATGCCTCGCCCATGCCCGGTGACCCCTCAGCGATCCTTGATGATCTTGCAATGATTCCACACTGGAGTGCGGACACCACCCAGGAAATGTCGGGAACCACCCACCTTTCTATTATCGATGCCGAGGGTAACGCGGTCTCGATGACCGCGACCATTGAAGGCGCATTTGGTTCACAGCGCTGGGCCGAAGGATTCCTGCTAAATAACGAGATGACCGATTTTGCCAAAGCGGTACCCGAAGACGGTACCAAGCTGGCTAATGCGGTTGCCCCTAACCGACGGCCCAGGTCATCCATGTCGCCGACCATGGTATTTGACCAGGAAAATAAACTGCACATGGTCACGGGATCACCCGGCGGGAACTCCATTCCAGCTTATGTAGCCAAGACCATCATCGCCGTACTGGACTGGGGGCTCAGTGCACAGCAAGCGGTGGACTACCCTAATATCATCGCTCGAGGGGATAAAGTTCGGGTAGAGGTAGCAACCCCCCAGGGTCAGGCCATTGCTGATGATCTCAACGCCAGGGGTTACATCGTGCAGGAGCGAGCCGGTGAAAACTCTGGCCTGCATGTTATTGTCGTATCATCAGACTACCTGGATGGTGCGGCAGATAAACGCAGGGAAGGTAAGGTCAGCGTTCTTGATGCATCACAAAAATAAAGCGAGAAAATTTTAAGCTAAATTCAAGGACTTCAGTATGCGCAGAGCCGCTATTGTTTCACCGATCAGAACTGGCGTTGGTCGCTTTCTCGGCAGCCTTCAGCCACTTAATGCCGAGGACCTAGCCGCAGCGGTCATTGCCGAATTAGTAACCCGAACCGGTATAGATCCAGACAGGATTGAAGATGTTGTTTTCGCCCAGGGTTATCCCAGTGGCGAGGCCCCCTGCATCGGCCGCTGGGCAGCCCTGGCTGCAAACTTACCGCTGCATGTCGCCGGCAGCCAGGTTGATCGACGCTGCGGCAGCGGCGTACAGGCCATCGCCAATGCAGCCATGATGGTTCAGACAGGTGCCGCAGATGTGGTGATAGCCGGTGGCGCGGAAAGTATGAGCAACGTCGAATATTACACGACGGCCATGCGCCAGGGCCAGCGCGGTGGACCGGTTACCCTGTACGACAGGCTCGAACGAGGTCGTGTTCGCTCGCAACCCGAGGCGCGATTCGGTCACATATCCGGCATGATCGAAACTGCAGAGAATCTGGCGACTGAGTATCAGATCAGTCGGCAGGATGCCGATAGCTACGCTGCCAGATCACAACAAAGAGCAGCAGAGGCCTGGCGGGATGGGAAATTCGACCAGGAAATCGTTCGTATTTCAGTACCTCAGCGCAAAACCGACCCCCTTGATTTTGCCGAAGATGAAGGTGTTCGAGGCGACACCTCCATCGATTCGCTAGCCAAACTCAAACCCCTTCTCGCAGACGGCATTGTTACCGCCGGTAACGCATCGCAGCAGAATGATGCTGCAGCAGCTTGTCTTATCGTTGCCGAGGACAAGCTCAGTGAACTTCAGTTAGAACCCAGTGCCTACTTTGTTGCCTGGGCTGCTTCAGGTTGCCACCCGGCCAGCATGGGTATTGGCCCGGTACCAGCCGTCAATAAACTCTTTGCCAGAACGGGTTTGAGTTGGCAGGATATCGATCTTGTCGAACTCAATGAGGCCTTTGCCTGCCAGGTACTGGCCGTACTCAAAGGCTGGGGCTGGAACGATCCTGACAAACTCAATGTAAACGGCTCCGGTATTTCACTGGGTCACCCCATAGGTGCAACTGGCGGACGCATATTAGCTACCATGCTGGCTGAACTGCACCGCCGGCAGGGCCGCTATGCGCTTGAAACCATGTGCATTGGCGGTGGCCAGGGTATTGCAGCCCTTTTTGAAAGAGCCGCATAGACGTGAAATTGCCAACTGACCAACAGAGTCGCAATCGCCCCGTCGCCCAGGCGCTTATGCAAGCCCTGCCTGAAGGTATGGTGTTATTTGATGACGACGTCACCTCCCGCTCGGCTGGAATCTGGCGAACCGATACGATTAATGCCCGAATCCTCATTCGTCCCAGAACCACGCAGCAGGTCAGTATTACGCTACGTATCTGTAACGATTTCCAGCAAAGCGTTGTGACCCATGGCGGCCTTACCGGTCTGGTTGAGAGTGCCATCACGACTAACCATGACGTTGTTCTTTCAATGGCATTAATGAACGAGATTGAAGCCGTACACCCCCTTGAAAGAACCATGACCGTGCAAGCAGGCTGCACCCTGCAGGCTATCCAGGAAGCAGCCGATAGCCAGGGATTGATGTTCCCTCTGGACCTGGGTTCCAGGGGTTCCTGTACCATCGGTGGCAATATAGCAACCAATGCAGGCGGTAACAGGGTCATTCGCTATGGTATGACCAGGGATATGATACTCGGGCTCGAAGCTGTGCTGGCAGACGGCACAGTAGTAAGCTCGATGAACCTGATGATCAAGAATAACGCTGGTTATGATCTCAAGCAGTACTTTATCGGCTCAGAAGGTACCTTGGGCGTGGTCACGCGGGCGGTCCTGCGATGTCGCGAACAGGTTACCGACAGCCCGACCTTCATCGTCGGTATCAATAGCTTCGACCAACTCAGCCAGTTTCTCAAACACATTGACCAGGCTTTCAGCGGTAACCTGTCTGCGTTTGAAGTTATGTGGAATAATTATTACCAACTGGTAACCACACCGCCCGCTTTAAATAAGGCGCCTTTATCCCCTGACTATGCATACTATGTGCTGGTGGAGGCCATGGGGGCAAGCCAGGAGCAAAGCCAGCTGGCTCTGGAACAGGCCCTTGAAAAAGAACTTATCGCCGATGCAGTTATTGCTCAGTCAGAAACCCAAAGGCTACAACTCTGGGGCTTACGCGATGATGTGGCCCAGGTATTTCAGTTCGCACCTGTGATTTTATTTGATGTCAGCCTGCGCATATCCCGTATGGAAGACTACGTGCAGACCGTTAACGCTAAACTTGCAGACAGCTTTGATCACTACCAGAATTTTACCCTGGGTCATATGGGAGACGGTAACCTGCACTTTGCCATTAGCGCCGGTGATGGCGATGCTCACGCAAGAAAGTTAATTGAGACAGCCGTCTACGAACCGCTCAGGGAAATTGCCGGCTCAGTTTCAGCCGAACACGGTGTCGGCCTGGAAAAGAAACCCTATCTGCATCTGGTCAGAAGTCAGACCGAGATTGATCTGATGCGAAGGATGAAAAGCAGCCTTGACCCCAACGGTATCCTCAATCCTGGCAAAATTTTCGATTAACTTTTTTGCCGAATTATTCTTTATCAGGTTATTTTTACACGTTATTGTTTACCAGATTATTCTTCACCACTCCTGAACAAAGCCTTAATTTCTCCAACAGATTTATCTATTAACCCAGGTAGTGCTACTGCAAAACTGCCCAGTACAACTATCGCATTTGAAGTCGCGCCATTTGTCGTAGCTTGTTCGAGTCTGGCGTTCAGGGCAATATTAACTTTGTCAACTTCTCCATAGATGTCGAGAAGACCTTTCAGGTCAGACTCTATTTCAAACCCCTGCTCGGCGCGAAACAGTTGCCGCACGGCATACATGGAAATGGTTCGATACATGGTTTCATCTTCATTTGCCAGTGGCAGGTGGAACCTGGCCATAGGCTTGAACACCTCTAACCGGGGACAACCGCTGATTGGCAGTATCAGCCCCATGAAAGAGCTGAATGCTCTTTGCGCAGTTACGGTCTGCTTGACAGTTCGGTCTGAAGTGATGACTTCAAGATCCACTTCCTCAAATGAATTCATGTTCTGGCTCCTGCCAACCAGGTCAACTAAAGCTGCGGCAGCTGGACAGGATCGAACAAAATCAACTTCTAAAGGGCAATTGGGACACTGGTGAACCTTAAGATCCGTCCAAGCCGGCAAATCATCGGGAACAGCATACTCCACTGTTTTCATCTCGTCATCAAAGCGGATCTGCAAAGTCTCATCAAACCCTGATGAAGTGGTCATGTGGTACTGAATTTCTCTCAAGGTAGCTCCTTATGGAAGGCTTCAGGGAACGCTTCACATTAAAGCCAGAAAATGTACATATTCAGCCGTGCAATTATCGGTCTAAAGCTATACATTGAAGACCTTAAGTCTATTTAAACACCTATGCTCGAGGTAGGTTTGGGCGACTCAAGTGACAACTGAATTCATCGTCCGGTGACCTGAAAGCATAGTGCCTTGACGATAACATATCATCATCATAATCAAAAAGAAGCAACTTATGCCAGATCCAGGAAACTACCCAGTATTAGATGCCAGAACCGTTTACCTGCATGGTTGCATTGGGCTACCGATGGCTGTTATCGGCTATCCACTGGCGATATGGATTCCAGCTCACTATGCCGGTGGCCTGGGCCTGAGCCTTGCCGCTGTGGGTACCATTCTCATGCTGGCTCGTTTTACAGATGTCATCACCGACCCGCTAATGGGAGAATTATCGGACCGCTGGCGTACCCGCTTTGGACGAAGAAAACCCTGGTTGATTGTCGGTGCTCCGTTGATGATGCTCGGCGTATACAAACTGTTTATGCCACCCGAGGGCATAGGCTTAATTTATTTTCTAGTCTGGTTGACGCTGTTCTTTCTGGGCAGCACCATCATCTCCCTGCCACACCGAGCCTGGGGAGCAGAACTTTCACCGGATTATCACCAGCGCAGCAGGGTGACTGCAGCGCGGGAACTGTATGTCCTTATAGGATTGATGGTGGCAGCCGCCGTGCCCATGGTAATAGAGGTATTAGCTGACCAAGGTGGCAGTGTCAGCCAGGTTTTCACCGCCTTATGGCATGATGCCACCAGCGCATTTAGCGGTGATATTACTGATAGTAAACCAGCAGATCGAGCCGCTTTGACCGGGCCAGTACTGGCAGGACTCGCCTGGGTCATTATCGGTGTCCTACCGGTGAGCCACAACCCTTCCAGGGTGCCGCTGAAGGAAGGTGCTATCCTGGTCTGGCGCAACGGGCCCATGCGCCGGGTACTGATGATCGCGCTGCTGGTCATATTCGGAGAATCATTTCGAAATGCTGTATCACTGTTTTTTATCCGGGATATTGTTGGCATACCCACAATTGGCGCAGCTTACTTTTTCTATTTCATAGCCGGCCTGGCTGCCATACCCTTCTGGTTATGGCTTGGTAATGCCATTGGCAAACACAAAGCATTCTTATGCACCCTGATTACCGTGGCCATCGTCAGTGGCGGCAATTTCTTTCTCTCAAATGGGGACTACCTGCCCTTTTTCCTTATGTTTATCGTAAAAGGCTTCTGCTTCGGCGGCCTGCAGTTCCTCCCGGTTGCCATGCTGGCTGACGTCATTGACGTGGATACCGCACGCAGCGGCGCGAATCGTGCTGGAACCTATTTTGCCATTCTCGGTCTTACTGAAAAGCTGGCGATTGCCCTGGGTACAGGCATCTCCCTGAATGTGGTTGGCCTGTTAGGGTTTGATCCGTCCGGCGGTATTGCAGCCAGCACCGAAATGGGGGTATTAAGTCTGCGGATTGTTTACTGCGGCGGTCCAATTCTGTTCTATGGGCTGGCCCTGAAACTGATATGGTCCTATCCCCTGACACCTGCGCGGCAGGCCCGCCTGCGCCAGCGCATCGAAAGGCGAAACCAACGCCTGGCGGCGAAATCATGAGCAACCCAGTCAGACCTTTTACTTAAATGCACTGACTGAACATCAGCCGCAAGCCGATCGCTGGTTATTCCCCAGCCCCTGCCCGAGCTCAGACCAGAACGACTGCAGGCCCAGGTTCAGCGTATAACGATGCAACAATATCTGCCCGGCGAGCCTGCACCGCCCCCTGATTCACGTAACCTTTCTCGGTAATTTCGCCGTCACCCATGCTGGCCGGCTCAGCGAGCAGGGTAAATCGCTGCACTCGCTTCGAAGAACTGGGATTGAGCTGGTTATGCTGCGCTAATTTCTCCCTAACCTGAGCACGAACCAGGTCACTGTTGATCATATCCTCAAAGGTTAAAGACGCACTGTCACTATCCCCTATTGCCTGCGCACAGGCTGCAGGGTTTGGCCAGAACATAGCCGTTATGTAGGCTTCATTCAATCCGCAGATTACGACATCTCTAACCCAGGGAGAGCAGGCAGCAATCAATTCTGCTCGCAGTGTACCCGCCGAAACCCAGGTTCCTGACTGCAATTTGAATTGTTCGGCAACCCGGCCTGCAAAGCACAGGCCTTTTTCCGGCTTGCTGGCATCAAGGAATGACACCGCATCACCCATCTTAAAGAAACCTTCGGCATCAAACGCTTCTGAGGTTTTTTCTGGATCATTAATATAACCCGGTGTCACGCCCTTTGACCGGACTCTGATTTCAAAACGGTCCGCCATGGGGATGAGCTTGAACTCAGCCCCCGGCATGGGCAAGCCCACCACAGTCTGGTTATCACAAGCCCAGTAACGGGAAAGCCCGCAGGCGACCTCGGTGGACATAAGGGCTGTGGACATGGGCATGGGCTGGCCCTGGTATCGGACGACTAACGCCTGTATTCGCTCAAACAGACTCACCGGCATGGCCGCTGAACCATATGCCATACTGGTTATACTCGAAAAAAACACGCGGGCCAGCTCAGCATCCTTTTCCAGCGCATCTACCAGCATAGACCAGCCCAGCGGTGCGCCGGCATAGGAAGTGGGCTTAACCTGGGCAAGATTTTCAAGGGTTTTATGATGCTCTCCCGGAACCGGTTTACCGTCATCCAAGTAAATGCAGCCGCCCGTTGCGATTATCGAGGCAATCCGCATGACACCCGCACCAACGTGACTCCACGGCATCCAGTCAAGATATCGCGATGGTTCAAGGGCATCATCCTCGCGCAGACCCTGTCTTGAAGCCAGCATCTGACAGATCATGCCGTGATTATGGATCACGCCCTTGGGCATACCGGTCGAGCCCGACGTAAATATATAGCGTGCTACCGTATCGTGATCAATTGATGCCATGGCCTGTTCAACATCAGCGGTAACCGGTGTTGAAACCAGCGCCTCGAAGGGTGTCGCATCTAAGGGGCAATGCTGCCCTATATAAACAAGCGAGCTCTCCGCTATGGCAGTAGCAGCAAGCGCCGGCCAGACATCTGTAAAATTGTCAGCAAATATCATTCCTGGCTGGGTCTTTTCAAAAACAGCGCGTAATTTGGAGTAGGCTGCCGGGATTGAGGTATAAGCTGTACTCACCGGAACATAGGGAATTGCGGCAAGTAATGCACCCCAGGTCATCAGGAAATGCTGGATAGAGGCGCCAGTCAAAATCATCAACGGTGCTTTGTCATTGCCCCGTTTATGCAATAGCCACTGTGCTACTGACTGAGCCTGGCGCATGGCGCTGCCATAAGACAATCGCTGCCATTGACCACCCATGGATTTTTCAGCTATCAGCAAAGCATCAGGAACCTCACGGGCCTTGCTTAAAAAGACATGCGCCAGATTCCGTGGCAGAACGCCTGTCGGGTAGGGACTGGTTAAAATCAGGCTTTTGTCCTCTCGCTCAACGACTTTAACTCGAGGCTCAATCGCTGTTGTCATTTATCGCTCCCTTTTCAATCTACAATGACCAAGGTGCTCAACAGCCACCCAACCTGAATAAAAAGCCATTGTACTCACCCCTTTACCCAGGCGGCAATTAACCTAATCTCATAATGCCTTTAGCCGCAGGCGCTTGTTAGCCGCAGATTCTTTATAGCCGCAGGTTCTTTATAGCCGCAGGCGCTTGTTAGCCGCAGGCGCTTTGGCCGCGGATTCTTTATAGCCGCAGGCGCTTTGGCCGCAGGCGCTTGTCAGCCGCAGGCGCTTGTCTATGTAACCAACTTCCACTTCAATCAGCGCGGCCGAGTGCCTGTTGTAACGGCCTGATGGGAGGTTGGCCTAGATTAGATGCCTTATTGCTGCTGTGCCAGCAGAGATCGAGCTAAAGCTTTAATCCTGGCATCAACCTGCAAGGACGCTGGCATCGATTCTATCAGTGCCAGTGCCTGGCTAGTGCGACCCAATTTCTGAAGTGCCAGCAGTCTGACAAACGCGTAATCGGGATTTAATGGATCAAGTTTACTGGCCATCTGCAGTTGTTTAACGGCGCCCAGGTAGTCCTCTTGCCTGATCAGCATTAATGCCTTGCTATACAGCAAAGGGCCAGCATCATTGATATTTTTTATACCTGAATCCAGTGTCTCCAAGACTTTTTCCTCATCGCCAGTGAGCCGGTAAATATCAGCAAGATTCAGGTAAATTCCAATAAAGAACGGATCAATATCCAGGGCTTTAAGCAATTGCTTTATAGCCTGAGAAGTATCACCAAGCTGCAGAGCCTGCGCACTGAGCATCAGCCGCCCCTCCCCTCGCCAGGCACTCTGGGCCAGTGACAGGTCCAGTTCTTTCAGGGCATGAACGGCAGAACCAGGCGGTTTTGCCTTCTTTATAGCGGATCCCATAGCGCGCGCAGCAGCCACCCGAATCGCGCGCCTGGCATCATCCAATAAAGGTGCCAGCATCGTTAGTTTAAGAGGGGCTGGTATATAAGCGGCCTGTTGAACCGCGGCAAGCCTTAGCAGATCCGAGCTGGAGGTAAGCGCAGCAGCCAGTAGATCCGGCCTTCTGGCAATCACCTGCGAGCTAACCATGCCCAGGGCGCTGGCCTGCTCGATAGCATTAAGCTCAGCATCCTGGGCCAGTTTAAAGCCCAGCAGCGGGTCAACCTGATGCCCTGACCTTAACGCATTCAGCATTAAACGACCGGAAATCAGCGGTCCATCGGTTTCATCTAGGGCAGTTGAACCTTTATGGCTTTTCATCCATTGCTGCCACCGGTCTTCATGACAATCCTGGCAAAGATCAGTGGAGCCGATAAGTTGATGTACCGCCGAGTCTGGCTTGGCAAACCGGTGATCCCGCCTGAAATCAACGCCCATGTATGTTTTACCTGGCATATGACAGGTAACACACTGCGCTGCAGGACTACCCTGCTCATGTCGATGATGCGCTTCCAGATCATAGACCTGGGGATTATGACACTGCAGACACAGACCGTTACCGGAAACCTTCAACTGATTACTATGGGCATCATGACAATCAAGGCAGCTCACGCCTGCAGCATACATTTTACTTTGCTGAAATGAACCGTATACATAGACCTCTTCGGCTATCTGGCCATCGCTCTGATAGAAGGGTGGTTGAATCCATTCCGGCATAAAATGATCAAGAAACAGCTCCCCCGGCACAAAGCGATCGGTCAGCGGCGCGCGAAGACTGTGACAGGAAAAACAGGTATCCATGGCTGGCCTATGGTTGCCGGCCTGGCCGACCCAGTGGGCCACTTTCTCAGCAGGCGATCTCTGCCAGCCAGCCCCTGGACTCGACGTTGCTCTGGTAGTTATCGCCGTTTCGTGCTGCTCAGGTAAGGTATGACAGGACAGACAGCCCACATTCAATTCCGAAAACTGAGTGGCAAACCTGTCTCGCTCGACATCATAATGTCGCACCAGTCCCGATGAATGACAATCAGCACACATGCCATTCCAATTCTGCAAGGGTTGCTGCCAGTTGAATCTTGCAAAACGAGCTTCACCTCTAGCTTCTTCCATGTGAAACCAGTGTTGCCCGCCCTGGTCCTGATCCCGGCTGTCCCAGGCAAAAGGGACCACCTGCAGGCGGTCTTCTCCCTTGGCGATCAAGTACTGCTGCAAAGGATAATATCCGAAGGTATAACGAATAGCATAAATGCCGGTGTCGCCCTGCTCGGTCAATTCGACAAAGTAGGTTTCATCCTGTTCAAAAAAACGAGCCGTTAATCCTTCATAACTGACGACTTCACCATCGAAGCTCGCGCCAACATGCGCCTGGTCAGCTACCTGCATCGACCTCGCATGATCCGACATCTGCCAGAGCGCAACCTGCTCGGCGTGACATCCGGCACAATCGGTATCAGCCGCCAACGGCAACATCAGGAAAACATTAATTAACGTGAATACCCATATGAACTGAAACAAAGTCACAACCACACCGCCGGCAAACCTCTGGGTTGATTTAAATTATAGAGTACCCCGACTCGACTGTCTCAGTAACTTGCCTGCGGGCTGTGGGGCAATGGTAAATGTGCCAGATGTTGTCAGGCGGAACCCTTGTTCAGGCGATAGCAAAAGGATGCCAATTGCTATCAAGAGGCGCATACTGGGATCATACCCATCCCATACAAAGGCGAATCCATGCCAATCCAATTGCGTCAGATCGCACTGGTTGCTGAAAAACTCGAACCTGTTATTCAGGATCTAACCGAAATTCTCGGCATTGAACGCTGTTATGTCGATCCCGGCGTGGGGTTTTTTGGCCTTGAAAACACGCTGATGCCGATAGGCAGAAATTTCCTGGAAGTCGTTGCGCCGGTCAAGAAACATACCGCCGCTGGCCGCTATCTTCAAAGACGCAAGGGGGATGGTGGTTACATGGTCATAACCCAGGCCGATAGCCGCGCCACCCAGGCAGCTGCCATACAGCGGGCTTTAGACTCAGGCATTCGAATCGCTCATGAAACTGTTAGAGAAGACTGGCACCTGTGCCAGCTCCACCCGGGAGACCTGAAAGCGGCCTTCCTGGAGATCGAGTCAGATCAGTTTAATGACTTTAATGGTTACTGGATGCCGGTGGGGGGTACCGGCTGGGAGGACAAGGTCAATCAAACCCGCACCATCGATATCACCGGTGTGGAATTGCAGTGTGAAAACCCTGCTGCGCTGGCCAGTACCTGGGGTCACATTGTCGACGCTGATCCAATCACAACAGAAGCAGGCGCATCGGTGGCGTTGAACAACGTGACCTTGCAGTTTGTCGCCATTGAAGACGGTCGCGGCCCAGGACTGTCCGGTCTGCATATTGATGTTCGCGAACCCAAGAAGCTACTGGAAGCCGCCAAGCAGAGGAACTGCTATATCACGGATAACCTGGTTTCCATCTGCGGTATCCGCTGGTATCTCTAGCCTGCCATCAGGCAACAAATTTGCTGTTAACACGATGCACCAACACCAACAAACCAGCTAGGCTGACCCGGTTTATCCGGAAAACCGATTAACCGGTGGCATAAAGCCCTGCGCCGAGCTAACCCTTCGGTTGATCCAGATATTCACTCAACCCATAACCCACTCGGCCATCATCGAGAGTGTATTCTGTCATGCCCTCGCCAACGTGCGTGTTCTCACCGCTGCGGCGGTTTCGCAGTGGGATATAACCCATTACCCGACCTTTAAGCTGCCGCTGAGTCCCGTCCTGCATCTCTATATCTGCCGTCAAGCGGCTATGATATCGACTGTCTGGAAGATACTCGGTCGACAGCCGAGCGGATTTCATGGCTACCAGTTCCGATCCCTGTTGAAAAAGACCTCTACCTACGCCTTCGCCATTAGTTGTTATCACCATACCCAGGTCATCGCCAAAATTACCTGTAATCCATCGATAGGACGGTGTTGCCTGCCAGAATCTTGGCCCCCAGGAATGATCGCGCATGCCCCAGCCACTGAAACTGACAGGGTCTTCATCGCCCAGGGTGAGGTTGCCGGTTATGCTCATATGCTGCTCAGTATGTGAACGGGCAAACTCGTTACCGTCATCCACCTTACCGACGTGGCCATAGAGCGGCCCGACTGCCGAATGGACCAGATCGATCGTGATCGGCTTTCTGGGGTTTGATTTGAATGCCTTACCGGGGTCTTGCATGTCCATTGGCCTGGCCATGAACAGAGGCTGCCCTGTATAAAGCGTGCGAATTCGCTCGCCGGGTTCCTGGACGTCGATAAGCAGTCCGCCGGCATTCCAGCTTTTGTTATCAGAAATATCAGGCTTGGCGTAATTAAAATACGCAGACCCATCCGGGTTCCATACAATGACGGTAACTTCTGCATAACCCTCGTTGGCGCGATTACCAATCCTGACGAAGCCACCCCTGTTCTGCTGCCGGTCGAAGAAATTGAAATACACAGACTCGTTGAAATTCGGTTCAGGCCCGAGTTCGTGAGTGTAATCATCTTCTGCCCGGATGTTGCCAATGATCTTAGCCATGCGCTGCCTATATTATTCACCTTATGATTCTAAGACTATCACAACTCATAAAACCTATTGCAGTACTTGGCTTCTGGTCAATAATCGGGTAGAACACTCCTCGTAACAACAACGATAGGATGGCGCAATGGCTGCAGCAGATCGAAAGGACACAACCGAGCAGGCGGAATTTCGGGAACAGTGCCAGAAATGGCTAAAAGCAAACCATCCGGGCAGGCCCCCGGTACAATTACCCCAGGGCGCACTTGAGCTCAGCGATCCTGCTGCTTTGCAATGGCTGCAGCAATGGCAAAAATCAGCTTACGATGCTGGCCTTATAGGCTGCGACTACCCCCTCGACGTGGGAGGAGGTGGAAAAGAAAACTGCCAGAGCATAGCCAATCAGGAAATGCAGAAAGCCAAAACGCCTTATCTACCCAATATTATCGGTATGGGTATGGCTGCGCCTACCATCTTTTTTCATTGTCAGGATGAGGTAAAAGCAGAACTGTTACCGAAACTGTTATCCGGTGAAGAAATATGGTGCCAGGGATTCAGCGAGCCCGGCGCCGGTTCTGACCTTGCCAATCAACAGACTTTTGCCGAGAAAGATGGTGACAACTGGGTTATCAATGGTCATAAAGTGTGGACATCGCTCGCCCACTTTGCTGACTGGATGATTCTGCTTTGCCGCACCGATAAGTCGGACAAATATAATGGCCTGTCTTATTTTGCGGTTCCCATCAAGGCAGCGCTGGGTAAAGGCGTTACCGTGCAACCGTTGATCAAAATGACCGGTCAAACCGGTTTCAACGAAGTACTGTTCGACAACCTGGTCATTTCAGACCGTTACCGGATGGACGATGTAGGCGCAGGCTGGAAAGTCGCTATGACGACCCTGGCGCATGAACGTGGTGCCGGATCACTGGTCACGCCTGCCTCAGGCGGTATGGCAATCGAAGAAGAAAGCGGCGTATCAGCAGGTAACATTGGCTCGCTTATCAGTCTGGCTAAACAACAGCATCGAGGCTCTGGACGAGCCGCAGACGATGCCTCGCTTCGTGATGAAATCATGAAACTCATGATAAGACAGGAGGCGCTGCGCCAGAACAGTCGCAGGGCGGGCGTGCCAGAGCTCACTGATCACCCCATGCGCATCCCCTTGCAGGGTAAGTTAGTTGGCACTGAGCTTAATCAGGATATTGCTGAGACGGCCTACAGAATAGAAGGTGCTGCCAGCACGCTGTATGTCAATGATCCGAACGCGCCTGCGGCCGGTCAATGGCCGCTGGCCTACATGAACAGCTTCGGGGTCACCATTGCCGCCGGCGCTAACGAAGTCCAACGAAACATCCTGGGTGAGCGTGTGCTCGGCCTAGCCAAGTCAAAATAGGAGGATCACATGGCAGTAGAACCCAAAAATTTTGGATTCGGGGAAGATGAAACCATGCTCCGAGACTCCGCCCGTAAATTTATGTCAGACCATTGTTCTACAGACAAACTCCACTCTCTGGTCGCCTCCGATTACCAGATTGACAGAGACAATCTATGCCTGTGGGACCAGGGCCTGTGGCAGCAGATTGTGGAACTGGGCTGGCCTGCTGTTTGCGTACCCGAAGCCAATGGGGGTATTGGCATGCCCCTGGTAGCCGCTGTCGCGCTGGCTGAAGAAATCGGTAAAGCAGGGTTTCCCTCGCCCCTGCTCGGTATATTCAATTCGACTTTTGTTTTAAGGGCGTGTGATTCTGCTGCAGCCCACCAGGCACTGGCCAGTATCGCCGGTGGTAAAACCATGACTCTGGCAATAACTAACGCGGCAGGCTCATGGCACAGCGATCATACCGACGTTGAAGTCAATAAAGACGGTTCGCTAACCGGTGGCGCTTATTTTGTTCAGGATGCCCGCAAGTGCGAACAGTTTCTAGTCAGCGCTCGCGGCGATAAGGGTGTAGGGCTTTACCTGGTTGACGCTTCAGCATCTGGACTGACGCTCATACCCGATAGCATTGTCGACCTGACACGCGACCAGGCGCATCTCAGTTTTAGTGATGTCGCTGCTGTTGAAGTGGCCAGCCCAGGCAAGGGTAGCAATGCAATCGCTAACGCTATCCCGGCCATTTTATGTATTGTCTCCGCCGATATGGTCGGCGCAGGCGAATGGCTGCTCCAGACCACCGTTGAATACGCTAAAACCCGCATTCAGTTCGACCACCCTCTGGGATTCTTTCAGGCAGTCAAGCACCCGCTGGTGAATGTCATGCTGCAAATCGATAATGCAAAATCCCTGACCTATCATGCTGCCAGTGCGTTCGATCATGTTCCCGAAAATGCCGAGCGAAGCGCACGCATGGCTAAGTCAGAGGCCAGTGACATGGCCGTATTCTCATCCAGTCGTGCCGTCCAGTTTCATGGCGGTATTGGTTTCACATGGGAATGTTATGTTCACTTGTTTTTCAAACGACAAATGCATAATCAGGTCATGTATGGCGATGCCAAATATCAACGAGCACACCTTGCCAATAGCATTATGGGACCGGCTAACTAAGCCCGATTCAATGCCTTCCGGGCAGCGATGACCGGCCCTGCCAGTTTACCTGCCTTTAAAAACCGGCGGCTGTTTGTTCACGAAAGCCTGGCTGGCTGCTTTATGATCCTCGGTCATGAAGCACCGCATCATGTGCATGGCTTCCCGGTCGAAAACATCTGCCAGGGTGCCGCTCTGCGCCAGGTTCAGGTTCTTTTTCATATAACCTAAGGCCACCGTCGGTAACCCGGCAAGATAGCTTGCGTAGGCACTGGCCTGTGCCTCGAAGGTTTCCGCAGGCGCCACTTTAGTCACCAGGCCCATATTATAGGCTTCCTGGCCGGTGATAATATCAGCCGTAAAATAGAGTTCCCGGGCTTTAGCCGCGCCAACCAGGGAAGGTAGAAAGTAGGAACCACCATAATCACCGGATGCACCAATCTTGGAAAATGCAGTGGTGATCTTAGCGGTATCCAGAGCAAAGCGAAGATCACAAGCCAGGGCCAGGGACAACCCTGCTCCAGCCGCAGGCCCCGGGATGACTGCCAGGGTCGGCTTGGGCATTTCATGTAGCCAGCGCGATAATTCCATGCCTCGACGCAGATTATGAACGCGCTCCTCCAAGGACGTCACCGCTGAGCTCTGATTGCCATCATCGGGGCTCGAAGCAAAACCCTTTACATCCCCGCCAGCGCAAAAAGCACCTCCGGCGCCTGTCAGCACAACCAGCCTGACACTGGCATCTGCAGCCACTCTTGGAATCGCCTCGTTCAGTTTGTCCATCATCGGTCCGCTCATCGCGTTACGCGCTTCTGGTCGATTCATGGTCAGTGTGCAGATCCCTGCATCGTGAGTTTCTATCAGGTGGTCTGGCATTGAGCACTCCTTTCAGCTTTGTTATGACATAATCCAGAGCATACACTGCTCACTAAGCCGAAGGGAAACCAAACAAAAGCAGACCAATGAATGCCCCTGATTTCAAAATTGTCGCCCCGCGTTTATTCGACGCTGCTGTGGCTGCCTTTGCAGTAACCGATCAGCATGAATTTCTGGAAAGCAGATACCTGGACAGTAATGGCAAGATAATTGCCAAAGTCGTTCGCCATGAAAACGAAGAAGGTGAACTTTTAGCTGAGGCTGATCTGATGATATCTACAGATCTGGGAAAAAGACCACCTTAGCCACATCCCGGCACATAAAATCGTCGCTACCGTTGCTCCCTTCCGGGCCTGGCGGAGTTCACCACTATTTATTGCGGGAGGACCAAGGTGGAGAAACAAGTATAAAACAATTGGCGGCGCTTGGCACTAGACTCCGGCACAAAGCAATGCCCTCTAAAAATTCTAGGGCCAACGCTGCATTAATTCCCCAGGTACCACAGGGTGCACCGGTTTCAACCTGCCTTCAATTTCACCAAGATAGAGAAAACCCACTATCTGCTCATTTTCAAGCAGACCCAGACCTGATTTTACGGTCTCATCGTAGGCCATTGCGCCGGTTCGCCACATGGCGCCATAGCCCAGTGCAAAAATTGCCTGGGAAATGTTCTGCAAGGCAATCCCTGCGCTCAGCAACTGCTCTATCTCGGGTACTTTCACATGCTCGGTCAGGCTGGCTATGCCCACAACAATAAACGGAGCCCGCAATGGCTTACGCCTTATTTTGTCAAGTTCAGCCTGGGTCGATTCCGGCTCCCGGCGAGTCAGGGCAGCAACGAAGAGATCGCCCAGCGCTGTCAGACCTTCACCGGAGATGACCAGGCAACGAAACGGTTTGAGCTGGGCATGATCCGGTGCCCTGGCGGCAGCGGCTTCCAGTCCAGACATTATCTCATCTGGAATATCGCCGCTTAATCGAGGCGATGAAACCCGTTGCGTTATCCACTCTACCGGATCCATGTGCTTCCTCCTGTGGGCTGCTTCACGACTGGTGTGACTCTGCCTATTGCAGCGTCCTGTTAGTTCTGACTCCTTAACCAGGCGCCTTCTGCCGCTGGCATCAATTATGCCAGATCCAAAAATATCCTGCGCCTATGGCGGCAGACATTGGTACACTTAACAGGCCATCTACCCATTCAACAGAACGGCACCCCAGCATGATACATGACCATCGACCTTTCCTGATTAAGCAAATCTACCACCGAATTGAACACTGGTACGCTCGCCAGTTCATCCAACCGCAACTCGCCGACCTGGGCCAGGGCTATCATATGATGAAACCCTGGAACATTGATGTTCATGGAAGCGAAATTCGCATTGGCAGGCACGTTCATATCGTCACGGCAAAGGATCGGCGAGTGTCGCTGTCAACCTGGCAATTTCAAGATCTGCAGGGACACATCAATATAGGCGATCATGTCCTATTGTGCCCCGGCGTACGCCTCGACTCGGCCTCACAGATAGCCATCGGAGACAATTGTATGCTTGCTGCAGGTAGTTATGTTACCGATGCTGACTGGCATGATCTTTACGACAGAACTCGCGTCATTGGCACCACCCGCCCCGTCACCCTGGCAGATAATGTCTGGATAGGGGATGGCAGCATTATCTGTAAAGGCGTCAGTATCGGCGAAAACAGTGTTGTTGGCGCGGGTTCAGTGGTCGCAGGAGATATACCAGAGAACGTTATCGCCGCAGGAAATCCGGCAAAGGTCCTGCGAGAACTTGACCCGGCAAAAGAACTGGTAACACGGCAGGAAATATTTCGTGACCCCGAGGCGCTTCAGCGCCGCAACGAGCAGATCGATCGTTATGCCCTGCATAGTAATTCCCTGTCAGGCTGGTTTAGATCTGCCTTATTTCCCAGAAGAGGTGACTGAACACGCAGAAAAGACCAACCGGTAAAAATAAATCAAGGTCGGAATCAGGTTGATAAGCCAACCCGAAGGCCTGTCCGTCACTGGGGACTACTGCCGATACCTGCGACGCGAGCCAACTCCCTAAAGCTTATCTAACGATAAAAATCACTGTCGATAAATTTTTTGTCGATAAATTTATTGTCGATAGTTACGACGGTAAACCCAATCCTCAAAACCGATCCATCGATGAGAATTAATGTCTACCCCGCCTCGACGGGTAAATTCAGCGGCAACCACCAACTTAGCTGGCGCACAACGGTGCATGATATCCAGGAAAATTCTCTCCGATACCTGTTCGGCAAATTCTTCATGTTCCCGATAGGACAATAGATACTGAAGCAATCGTTTTTTATCTATTTCATGACCCGCATAGCCTATGAGTATCCTTGCATAATCGGGTTGACCCGTAATTGGGCACAGCGACCTGAACAGATCTGTATAGAGGGTCTGTTCGACTTTGCTGGTGCCCAGCTTTGCTAACTGCCCAGGTTCATAACTGAACGACGGCATCTCGATATCCAGTTCATCCAGGCACTGGATGGCAGGATCAACGCCACCAACCAGGCTACCTTCGAAGGGGATAATCACAACCGGTACCGGCGCCTGCGCCGCCGCCGACAGGTCAGCTTCCAATCTCGCTAAAACGTCCGCTTCTGAATCAAAAAAAGTACCGCTGAAAGACCCCAGGTATAGCTTCACCGATTTAGACTCCAGCAGCATGGGAGAAGTTGCTGGCACCTCAAACTGAATGATGCCAATGACCGGTTTACCCGATGAGGATAACCAGGAGAATTCATAGCCATTCCATACTTCCCGGCCTGAGAACGGCAGGTCACCGCTTTCCTTGATGCCGATTTTTTCACGTTGCAACTGACGGCTTATAGGATACAAAAGCGCCGGTGTATACTGATTGGTGTAGCTCGTCGAACCGGAGCCTAAACTAAGTTCTGCCATATTCTCTGACCTCCTGCAAACTCAGCGATTTGATTGGATTACGATGACCTTGTCAACGTCCACAGTAAACAATAAGCCGCTATTGGGATTATTTCCCAGGCTGGCAAAGATAGGAACCTATTTGTCGCCTGGTAGAGATAAACTACGCTACTACCCGTAATCACACTGGCAGTTAACTTAAAATGCTTTATGCTTAGCAACTCGATAAGACCACAGATACTCCCAAACCAAACCTGAGCGAAAGACCGTTACCCATGAAACGAGCTATAATATTTACCCTTCTTACACTGTACCTTAGCTGCTCCAACGGTGTATTTGCGAATCAACTGGAAGAAATTGTGGTTACGGCAGAACGGGCCGAACAGACTTTATCTGAACTCAGTACCAATATATCCATTATCGACAGAGAGAATCTTGTCAGAACAGACCACACCCACTTAAACGAGGTGCTGTTCAGGGTTTCTGGCGCCTGGATCAGCCGCGGCAATGGCCAGGAGCATCTGACCTCAATTCGTTCGCCAGTGCTAACCGGTGCTGGTGGTTGTGGTGCCTTCCTGATGTCTCAGGACTCCATCCCGCTTCGAGCCACGGGCTTTTGCAATGTCAACGAACTGTTTGAATCGCACAGCGAGATAGCCGAACGTATTGAGGTAATTAAAGGCCCGGGAACAGCCCTGCATGGTTCTAATGCCATGCATGGTCTGGTCAACATTATCACACCGTCGATGACGGATCCGGGATCCAGCAGTCAATTTGAAACCGGCGTGCATGGTTACAGTCGCGTAAAACATCAACAGCAGAACAGAAACTGGCGCGTCGATGCCAGTGCAACTCGAGATGGCGGTTATAAAGACGATTCCGGTTTTGGTCAGCAGAAACTAACCGCCAAGATAAGCAACTCAATTGCTGACTTTGATGTGCTGACCAGTATCTCACTGAGTAACCTGAACCAGGAAACCTCTGGCTTCATCAAGGGCGATGATGCTTATGCCAATGAAGCCGTAAAAAAATCTAACCCAAATCCGGAAGCGTTCCGAGATGCTCGATCCGCCCGCCTGTACAGTCGCTGGAGCAAAGTTGGTGACGCCGGTACAAGCCTGACGGTTACGCCGTACCTGCGATGGACCGACATGACATTTTTGCAACACTATCTGCCGGGTCAGTCCATGGAAGAAAATGGCCATAGCAGTATCGGCGTGCAAACCTCCTGGAAACCCAGCCTAAATTGGTTGCTGGGCGCCGATTTTGAAAGAACTGACGGTTTCCTCAAGCAAACCCAGGCCGAGGCCACGCAGTCCGGCAGTGCCTTCCTGGTCGCCACCATCCCGGCAGGCAAACACTATGATTACCAGGTGACAGCTACGGTCGCAGCCGTTTTTGGCCAGTATCGCTGGGATCTGTCCAATCGATCCTCCTTTATTTTCGGTGCACGAGCCGAAACTGTCAGCTACGACTACGAAAACCAGATGATCTCTGGTCGAACCATGGACGATGGCACTCCCTGCGGCTTTGGCGGCTGTCGCTTCAATCGTCCTGAGAGTCGCAGCGATTCATTTTCCAATGTGTCCCCTAAACTGGGCTTCACCCACGATATCAACGATGAGCACCAACTCTATACCCAGATAGGCAAGGGTTTCAGGGCACCCCAAGCCACCGAACTGTACCGACTGCAGAATTCGCAAAGCGTGTCCGCCATCGACGCCGAGGAAATTGACAGTATTGAAATAGGCCTGCGCGGCGGACCCGAAACAATCAGTTACGATCTCTCCTGGTATCGCCTGAACAAGGACAATTTCATTTTCCTGGATACTAACCGGGCCAATGTTGATAACGGCCAGACTGCCCATACTGGTATTGACCTGCGTCTGCATTGGCAAATCAATGACCAGGCCAGCCTGGCAGCCGCCTGGACTCACGCAAAGCATACATATGAAAACAACCCTGCACTATCGAGCGCTAACTTAGCGGGTAATGATATCGACACTGCGCCACGAAATATGGGGTCCCTGCAATTTAACTGGCTACCCACGGACCACTTATCCGGCGAACTGGAATGGCTGTATTTAAGCCGCTACTATACCAATCCGGAAAACACGGTGACATATCCCGGCCACAATCTGGTTAATCTGCGCCTGCAGTATGAATTCGGCAGCAAATTGCTGGCTTTTTTAAGAATAACAAACCTTACCGACACAGATTATGCGGAAAGAGCCGATTTTGCTTTCGGCAGTGAACGCTATTTTGTAGGTGAACCACTGGGAGCCTATTTCGGTATCCGGCTCACTCGATAACCAGCATCTCAATAATAACCCCTCACGGCTGAGGAGATTAGAGCGTCGAGGCAAATAAACAGGAGTTCAAATGAAAGCACGTGCCGCTGTGGCGTGGCAGCCAAACAAACCACTCACAATTGAAGAGATTGAGGTCAGCGGCCCGAAGGCCGGTGAAGTACTGGTACAGATGGTTGCAACCGGCGTCTGTCACACCGATGCCTTTACCCTGTCCGGTGCTGATCCGGAAGGTTTGTTTCCCACTGTACTGGGCCATGAAGGCGGCGGTATCGTTGTTGAAATCGGCAAAGGTGTCACTTCGGTGAAGCCAGGTGATCATGTGATACCCCTTTACACAGCCGAATGTGGTCAGTGTAAATTCTGTACATCTGGTAAAACCAATCTATGTTCATCGGTGAGAACCACCCAGGGCCAGGGCGTCATGCCTGATGGAACCAGCCGATTCAGTTGCAACGGGCAATCACTGTACCACTACATGGGCACATCCACTTTCAGCGAATACTCAATCATCGCCGAAGTCTCTCTCGCTAAAATAAGCCAGGCAGCGCCCCTGGACAAGGTCTGCCTGCTGGGCTGTGGTGTTACCACCGGCATTGGCGCTGTACTCAATACAGCGAAAGTAAGTGCCGGCGACACAGTCGCTATTTTCGGATTGGGTGGTATCGGACTCAGCGTGGTTCAAGGTGCCGTCATGGCTAAAGCCGGCAGAATTATTGCAGTTGATACCAATCCAAGCAAATTTGAAATGGCTAAGTTGTTAGGGGCCACTGATTTCGTCAACCCCGGCGATTACAGCGATCCCATCCAGGACGTTCTGGTCGATATGACCGATGGTGGCGTAGACTACTCTTTTGAGTGCGTCGGTAACGTAAACCTCATGCGGGCAGCGCTGGAGTGTTGTCACAAGGGCTGGGGCGAATCTATTATAATTGGCGTTGCCGGAGCAGGTCAGGAAATAAGCACCCGGCCTTTTCAACTGGTCACAGGCCGCGTCTGGCGCGGCACTGCCTTTGGCGGCGTAAAAGGACGAAGCCAGCTACCAGGCATGGTAGACCAGTATATGAACGGGGAAATCAAGCTCGATGAATTTATCACCTATACGCTACCACTTGATGGCATAAACCAAGCCTTTGACTATATGCACGAGGGTAAAAGTATTCGCAGTGTAATCATCTATTAGTAAAAAAATGCCCCTGCGCGAGGTATTCGGCTAATCCGGCGCAAACGGGCTTGACGGTTGCCTCCAAGATCAATATTATTCGCGCCGTCAGTTGTGTTAAGTCCCCTTCGTCTAGAGGCCTAGGACTCCAGGTTTTCATCCTGGCAACGGGGGTTCGAAACCCCCAGGGGACGCCATCACCAAAAAATGGACGAAATTCTTGAGCACAGGTTCAAGTCATCCTGATCAGGTGATAATATCTAACTGCAAAAGCGGGAATAGCTCAGTTGGTAGAGCGGTACCTTGCCAAGGTACAGGTCGCCAGTTCGAACCTGGTTTCCCGCTCCAATAAGGCAAAAACGGTGCACCTTTCAGGGGTGTGCCGTTTTTTTTGCTTGTTAAAACTTTTTGCTCGTTAAAACCGCGTTGGACACTTACTCGCCACCTCTCGTATAAAACCATGCTTCAATCACCTTCCTTTGGCGGTGATGCCATCTGGGCTAATCAGCATGCGGCTCTGGAACTAGTATCTCCAGCAATGAGAAAAATAATCACGCCACTTTCCTCAGTACAACGTGGCTTCCAGCAGGAGGCCGTACATCCTGTTATCCGCACCCACCCGGAAACCGGGCGCGAAGCGCTCTATGTAAACGGCTCTTTCACTAAACGCTTTAAAAGCATGACCATTGGAGAGAGTAAGCCCATCTTCGACTACCTGGAATCACACGTGTCCAGGCCCGATCTGACCACGCGGCATACCTGGTCTGTTGGAGATATTGTCATGTGGGATTATCGTTGCGTAATGCACTATGCTGTACATGACTACGGCGATTTGGCCAGAGAAATGCATCGCGTAACTGTTAAAGGAGAGCGTCCCGCTTGAATACCACAGATATCCAGAACCGAATTGCCGACATCCCGTTAGAACAAATCGACGTCAGCCAGCCCGAACTTTTTCAAAACGATACCGTTGGCATGTACTTTAAACGCCTGCGAGAGGAATCCCCGGTTCATTATTGCCCGAGCAGCCTCTACGGCCCTTATTGGTCGGTAACTCGTTTTGACGACATCATGGCGGTGGACAAAAACCATCAGGATTTCTCCTCGCAGAAACGGGGTATACAGATTATCGATTTTGAAGCAGGAGTCGAGCGCGTTAACTT